>OJCK01000040.1_pt1 | contig 88174 bp, 88 predicted proteins | sample 1592141 | NCBI WGS metagenome assembly OJCK01 (sample SAMN05416893, study PRJEB24817) | seawater metagenome | isolation source: Sea water | place: Canada:Atlantic | collected 2013-11 | reverse complement strand
GATACAAAAAAGGGCTCATAAATGAGCCCTTTTAACTGTTTTCTCTGTGGGCTAATAACCCTAAGGTTGTGCTTCAGAGAAAGAAGATTACTCTTCGCCAGCTTCTTCAGTATCTTCTTCACTCGCACCTTTAGGAGCAAGAAGAGAAACAACTGCAGAGTCGTGCTCTTCGCCTTTAAGTAGTTCGATTGACTCAACACCTTTAGGGAATTTGATGTCTGACAAGTGAATAACATCACCCGCTTGTGCTTCAGAAAGATCAACTTCGATGAACTCAGGTAAATCACTTGCAGCACAGCTGATTTCAATAAGAGGCATTGAAAGATAAATTGTGCCGCCGCCTGTTTTAACTGCTGGGCAAACGTCTTCGTTGATCATGTGAACTGGAAGCTGTGCTTTAAGAACAGTTGATTTGCTTACGCGCAAGAAATCAGCATGCATAACGTGACCTTTTGCAGGGTGACGTTGCATATCTTTTAAAACAACCTGTTCAGTTTGATCACCAACATTTAACGTGATTACACTGCTGTAGAATGCTTCGTTTTCTAAGGCTTTTCTTAACTCTTTAGCTTGCAGAGTAATATTGGCTGGTTTACGAGCGTTAGCGCCCACTTTACCACCATAAATGATGCCTGGAACTAGATCTTCTAAACGACGTAGGCGGCGGCTCGCACCTTTCCCTACTACTTCGCGAAGTTCTGCGTTCAATGTTAATTCTGACATGATGTCTACCTTTATAAAAAATAAAGCCACTGTCTGTTTAGGTTAAGGTAACAGTGACTAAGTGCAGAAAACCCCAAGAGCAAAATACTCCTGAGGTCTTCGGTGTGTTAAAAAGTTTTGCGACCAAACTTTTTAACGTGAAACTTTCAATAGAAGGCGTCGTTATTTAACGAAGCGTTCGTTATCTAAACATAGCGCTAATGGATTCTTCGTTGTTTACACGACGAATGGATTCAGCGAGTAGGCCAGCAATCGTTAATTGACGAACGCGCCCTGATTTTTGAGCAGCCGATGATAATGGAATAGTATCGGAAACAACAAGCTCATCAATATCAGAAACTTTTAAGCGGTCAATGGCTGGGCCAGATAAAACAGGGTGTGTACAGTAAGCAACAACGCTTTTAGCACCGCGCTCTTTTAATGCACTAGCGGCTTGGCATAAGGTGCCTGCAGTGTCCACCATGTCATCAACTAAAACACAGGTACGGCCTTCAACATCACCGATAATGTTCATGATTTCGGCAACATTGGCTTCAGGGCGACGCTTATCAATAATGGCTAGATCAACGTTTAGTTGTTTAGCAATAGCGCGAGCACGAACAACACCACCTACGTCTGGAGAAACTACGATTAAATCTTCGTATTTCTGACGTGCGATGTCGTCTAATAAAATAGGAGATCCGTATACGTTATCAACAGGGACACTGAAAAAGCCCTGGATTTGGTCGGCGTGTAAATCAACCGTTAATACGCGATCGATACCGGCACCTACCATCATGTCAGCAACTGCGCGGGCACTAATTGGCACACGAGCACTACGAGGACGACGATCTTGGCGTGCATAACCGAAATAAGGAACAACCGCGGTGATACGGGCTGCAGAAGCACGACGTAAACCATCTGCCATTAGCAGAAGTTCCATCAAGTTATCGTTGGTGGGGGTACAGGTTGGCTGAATAATAAAAACGTCTTTACCGCGGACATTTTCATCGATTTCAACGGTGATCTCACCATCACTGAATTTACCAACAGACATTTCGCCTAAAGGAATATCTAAACGTTCAACAACTAGCTTGGCTAATTTTGGATTGGCGTTGCCGGTAAATACCATCAGTTTGGACACTATGGGTCACCTTTAGATTGTTCAGTAATGGATAAATAAGAAGTTGGCTGAGGTGGCAGGATTTGAACCTGCGCATGACGGGATCAAAACCCGTTGCCTTACCGCTTGGCGACACCCCAACTTTTTTTAAAAACCGTTTTTTCAAACGGAGCTGAATAATACCTTATGTGCAGAAGAAAGGTTAGTACCTTTCGCAATAAATGCATTTAATTCAGCTGGAAGCTTACTCACAACTTGCGTTGCTTTATTCTCTGAAGCTACGCTTAAGAAAACACAAGCTCCAGTCCCAGTCATCTTAGCAGAGCCGAATTTGTTTAGCAAATTCAATGTCTTACCAATTTCAGGGTTGAGTTCTATAGCAACTGATTCGCAGTCATTTCTAACTGTGTTTGCTGCTTGTCCCTCAAGTGCGTGGCGCATATTAAGGATCTCGCTGTTTCTTGTCAACCCTTTGTGCGAAAAAATTTCTTTCGTATTTGAGTGCGCGTTTGGACACGCAATAACGAACCAGTTTTCAGCTAAATCGGGTAGTGGTGTTATCTTTTCACCAACGCCTTCAGCCCAGCATGCTTGACCCTTTATAAATACTGGGACGTCGGCGCCTAAGGCTAGTCCAATTTCGGCTAGTTCATCCAGTGATAGATGAAGCTCCCACAATAAATTTAGAGTTAATAATGTAGTTGCCGCATTCGAACTGCCTCCTCCTAAGCCGCCGCCCATCGGTAGGATTTTTTTTAATTGAATATCTGCACCACAGATTTTATGCGTCGCTTTAGGGTGGTTTTGTAGTGCCAATGCTGCTTTGATAATTAAATTGTCTGCAAAGTTAACTCCTTTTATCTCTGGGGTTAACGTTAGTTTATTATCCTTGCGCAGCTGAAAACTTAGCTCGTCACCATAATTTACAAATTGAAAGATGGTTTGCAGTTCGTGATAACCATCTTCGCGGCGTCCGGTAATGTGTAGCATTAAATTCAGTTTTGCTGGTGATGGAACTGTTAACCAGCTATTAAGGGAAGCGTTGTTAGTCATTGGATTCCTGAGCGTGTATGTCCCATTCTTTAATCGCCAAAACAAAGGTGAATTCATTGCCGATTATTTTAACTCGACCAGGCAACCAGTTATCAGCTAAGCGTTGGTAGCGCGAGAATTGAACCTGCCAACCATGCTGCTGAAGCTTTTCTAATAAACCCATGCTGTTGCGAGCTTCGGTGGCAGTTGAATTTGGGCTAGCTTGGCCTTTAACCCAATGGCGAACATCTAACACAGGAAACTTCCAGCCCACAAATTGCTCCATTAGTGCGTCGGCAGAAGAAGCATACACAGTTTCTTCTCCGGGTAGAGTTAAGCTTGCTTGCTGCTCATTACCGACTAGATGGCTTGAACCTTGGCCAAAGGGGCCTGATAAAAAAATATCGAATTTTTGTTGGTTTTGCTGCCAAGTTAAAAATCCGGTAACAGCTTCACCTTTATTTATAACAGACAACTTACCTCTTATTTGCCAGTATTGCATTTGACTTAACTTACTGTCTAATACTTTGCTGTTTTGTTTTAGGTCAAGCAGGCTGCAACCACTAAGTCCCAAGCTCATTACAATTAATAGACGGGTAACAAAAAAATTCATAAATAGTGATTCACTTAGCAAGAATATTTACATTTAGACGTTTTAGGGTGTCTTGGATAATTGGGCTGTCCGGTTTTTGCTCTAGGCCTTGTTGCCAAATTGTTTTAGCTTCTTTAGTGCGTTCCAGTTTCCATAAAACCTCACCTAAATGAGCGGCTACTTCGTGATCTGGAAACTCAGCAAATGCTTCTTCTAACAAAGGTAGTGCTTTTTCTAGCTCGCCTTTGCGATAGTAAGCCCAGCCAAGGCTATCGATGATAGCTGGATTATTAGGCGCCAGTTTTAGTGCTTTTTCGATCAGGACAAATGCTTCGTCAAGTCGGTCGGTTTTATTGGCTAGGGTATAGCCAAGAGCATTGAGGGCTTCGGCATCATTGGGCTTTAAGGCGATAACACTCTTTAAATCATCTTCTAATTGTTTTAGGTCGCCTAATTTTTCAGCGATTAAGCCACGGCTATACAGCAGGTAGGTGCTGTCTGGGTGATCACTTAGAGCTTCGTTAGCAATTTGAAAAGCTGTAGTGAGGTCTTCTTCTTTCATCAAAAATTCAATTTCTAGCTGAGCGAGCTCTGTATTAAATTGAGCAAACTCTCCACGGCGATGGTGGATGTAATCACGAGCGGCGTGTATGCCTTGGGTTTCACGCAGTAGGCTGGCCACTCTAATAATTGCGGGCAATAATTGTCGGCCTTTTTCTATTTGGCGGTAATTACGCATGGCGCGCTCTTTGTCTAGCTGTGTTTCTGCAATACGCGCTAGATAAAAGTATGCTTCATCGCTTATTTTTGTGTGCAGTGTAAGAGCGCTTAACATGGCAATGGCTTCATCAAATTCTTCTAATTCCATGTGCAGTAAAGCCAGTGACAATTTAATCGAATGATCGTCGTTAAATTGATCGGCTAAATATTGAAAGGCGGCTCTGGCTTCACTGTAACGTTTTAAATCAATTAGAGTTCTTGCACGCAAAACACCAATGCCTTTGTGGTTGGGCAAAGAATCGTGCAGGTCATCGAGTAACGAAAGCGCTTGTTCAGTTTTGTTAAGCTTGCGCAGTGCACGGGCTTTGTTCAGTGCTGCGGCGGTGTAGTCTTGCTGAAGATCGAGTGCCTTGTCTAGCGCTACAATGGCAGCGCTAAAATCTCCTAATTGAAGAAGTAGGGTGCCTTGAGCCATCCATAGAGGCGCATCATCATTATATTTTTGTGTTAATAATTCAAATTGGCTTAATAAATCTAGCTTTTTAGTGCGCTCAAGAGTTTGAGCGCTTAGTGCTAGGTAATCAAACTGACTCGCCCCAGCAAGTAGTAATATCGTTTCTAGGTGTTTTAGTGCGGTAGAAAAATCCCCCGCTTTTATCAACGATAATGCCAATATTTGATGGGCTGAAGCCGAGTTAGGATCATTATTAACCCAGACTTGTGAGGTCTGCGTAATGTATTTGTTATGACCTAAGTATTGAGCTATGCGTGTGGCGCGCTCGGCAATTGCAGGATCACCGGTTTTTTTGGCTTGGTCGTAATAATTAACCAAAGAAACATCAAAATGATGACGCTGCCCGGCCATTTCAGCGACTAACAAAGAATATAAGGTCGCTGCAGGAAATGGGCGATATTGTTTATTTTTATTTTCGCTGTCATCTTGCCCAAAACTGTCGGTATCCGAGTTTTGGTTTTCTGAATATGTTGATTCAGATAAAGATATGGGCGTTCTCTCTGTACTCGTTTCAGTATACTGATTAGACAAAATTGAGCAGCCTAATAGCATGCTATGAGCAAGTAATAAGCTAATAATGCGTACTAACATAACCATCTTTTTCCATGTGTTCTAATAACAGCATACCCCGAAAAACGTCTAAAAGTCAGAGCTCTGTCTTTATTATTAATTAATTTACTGTGGACAAGGCAATGTGGAAAAGATTTCATCGTTATTTCCCGTTATACTGTGCCGCTTTTATCATCAAGTATCATACAAAAGGTCGGATATAGTCTCTTATGGGAATTATAGCGCTCGGTATTAATCACAAAACAGCTCCAGTTGCTGTGCGTGAGAAGGTCTCGTTTGATCCAGCGATTATGCCGGATGTACTTAAGCATGTGCTAGAAACCTTGCTCCCAGTTACAGAAGTATCGATTTTATCCACTTGTAATCGAACGGAGATCTACTGCTGTTACGCCGACCAACAGGAATCTCCTGTGTTTGCTGGCACATTTCCTGGCCAGTCAGAGACTAAAGAAATACAAGATACCAAAACTCTAAGTGATCAAAGTACTACAAAAGACGCTGCAAAAGAAACAGCAAAGGCTTTGCTTGCTTGGCTAAGTCATCATCACAGTATGGATGAGCAAGTTCTGCAAGACTCTTCTTATATTCATCATGATAGTGATGCAGTGCAGCATATGATGCGCGTCGCCAGTGGTTTAGATTCGCTGGTACTGGGTGAGCCGCAGATTTTAGGCCAATTTAAATCGGCTTTTGCCGTGTCTCAGCAAGCCGGTACAGCTGGCAGCAATTTAGGTCGACTTTTTCGCCAAACTTTTTCTGTGGCAAAAGAAGTGCGTACCAATACCGCTATTGGACAAAATCCTGTATCAGTAGCCTTTGCTGCGGTAAGCATGGCGAAACACATTTTTACCGACTTTAGTAACAGTACAGCATTATTAATTGGTGCAGGTGAGACCATTGATTTAGTGGCTAAGCATTTAAAAGATGCGGGTATTAAGCAAATTATTGTAGCCAATCGTACCTTGGCAAGAGCGCAGAGGTTGGCAGAGCAGTTTCATGCCGAAGCGGTTTTATTGGAAGATATTGCACAAGTTTTGCCGCGTGCAGATATTGTGATTTCTTCAACGGCTAGTCCACTGCCGATTCTTGGTAAAGGTACCGTAGAGCGGGCCTTAAAAAAACGCCGGCACGCCCCGATGTTTATGGTCGATATTGCTGTGCCTAGAGATATCGAAGAGGAAGTGGGCGATTTAAGCGACGTTTTCTTATACACGGTTGATGACTTAAAAGGCATCATTGAAGAAAACATAAAGTCGCGTCAAGACGCCGCTCAACAAGCTGAGCAATTGATTGTTTCGGGTGTTGAGCGTTTTATGCGAGAATTGCGCTCATTAGATGTTGTTTCTTCAGTAACAGCATTGCGTGGGCATGTAGAATCCATTCGTGAAGAGTGTTTGATTAAGGCGCAAAAACAACTGGCCAAGGGCGATGACCCAGCCAAGGTGTTGCAAACATTTGCTCATGTTTACACCAATAAAATACTGCATAACCCAACTAAAAAAATGCGACAAGCAGGGGCCGAAGGGCGCCTTGAAGTGGTTGATTGGGTGCAAGAGTTATTTCAGATTTCGGCTGATACTAATAACAGTTCGCACGAGAAAAAAGAGAAGAATTAAATACAATGAAACAGTCATTAGTTCATAAACTGCAGCATTTAAGTGAGCGTTACGAAGAAATTGGTCACTTGTTAGGCGACAATGAAATTATCTCTAACCAAGATAAGTTTCGTTCTTTATCAAAAGAATATGCTGAGCTAGAACCGGTTGTACAAGCGTACGAAGCTTTTACACAGGCGCAAGACGACCTAACAGAAGCAGAAGTTTTGTTAAAAGACGAAGACCCAGAAATGCGTGAAATGGGTCAAGAAGAATTTAAAACAGCGAAAGAAACCCTAGAGCGTTTAGAAGATGAACTACAGATTCTTCTATTACCCAAAGACCCCAATGATAGCCGAAACGTGATTTTAGAAATTCGTGCAGGTACCGGGGGGGATGAAGCGGCTATTTTTTCTGGTGATTTGTACCGTATGTATTCTCGCTACGCTGAAAATGCAGGCTTTCGGGTTGAAATATTAAGCACAAACGATGGTGATCACGGCGGCTATAAAGAAATTATCGCGCGCATTTCTGGTACCGATGTATATTCACAATTAAAGTTTGAATCCGGTGCTCATCGTGTGCAGCGTGTACCAGAAACAGAGTCCCAGGGTCGTGTTCACACCTCTGCTTGTACGGTAGCGGTGATGCCAGAAGTTGAAGGGGAAGGCGATATTGAGATTAAAAAGTCGGATTTACGTGTCGATACTTTCCGTGCATCGGGCTCGGGTGGGCAGCACGTTAACAAAACCGATTCGGCGATTCGTTTAACACACATTCCAACTGGTTTTGTCGTGGAGTGTCAGGATGAGCGTTCGCAGCATAAGAACCGAGCGAAAGCGATGACAGTCCTAGCCAGCCGAATTAATGATGCGGTTTTACAAAAGCAGCAGGCAGAGCAAGCAGCTGAGCGTAAAAGCTTGGTTGGTAGTGGTGACCGTTCTGAACGTATCCGCACCTATAATTATCCACAGGGTCGTGTAACTGATCATCGCATCAACCTAACCTTGTATAAGCTGGATGAAGTGATGCAAGGTGATCTAGGTTCGGTATTAAAGCCGTTAATTACCGAATATCAAACAGAGCAGTTAACAGAACTGGGCTCGCAAGAATAATTGTCCCTTTGATGCAAGCAGCAGAGTGAAGGTTGGCGAATAGGTGTTAGCGAATGGATATTAGCAGTATGAATATTGAGACCCTAATACCTTATTGGCCTTACCTGGCTATGATTCTGTTGTTTTTGCTGGGCGCAGTGGTGGCGGCTTTTATGTTTGGTCGCTCCCTAGGGCTTGCTGCTGGTGAAACACTTGCCAAAGAGAGTGCGTTTGAAGAAGCGCAGCAGCTATTGATTGATAATGCATTATTAAAACAGCAATTAAACAGTCAACAGCAGCACTATCAAGACTTACGCCAGCAAGAACAACAGCATTTTTCTGAGCAGCAGCGCCAGCAACAAAGCCAGTTACAGCAAGCTTTTGAAAACCTCTCGCATAAAATTTTCAACGATAAGCAGCAGCAAAGCAAACAAGGTTTAGAAACTCTTCTTAATCCGTTTAAAGACCAGCTTGAAGGTTTACGAAAAAAAGTAGAAGACGTTTATTTGCACGATGTGAAAGACCGTGCGGCGTTGAAAGCTCAAATCAGTGAACTTTATCGTTTAAACCAAACTATGACTGATGAAGCCAATGCACTTACCCGAGCCTTGCGGGGGGATAAAAAGACCCAAGGTAATTGGGGTGAATTGGTATTGGAAACGGTACTAGAACGCTCTGGCTTGCGCTTAGGCGAAGAATACGTTCGTGAGCAAAACCATAAGGCAGAAAATGGCCAAAACTACCGCCCCGATGTGATTATTAATTTACCCGAAGGCAAGCATATTATTGTCGACGCAAAAGTATCACTAAATGCCTATAACGATTTTACCAACGAAGAAGACGATGGCTTACGAGCGCAACATTTAAAACGCCACATCGATGCGGTTCGTAATCACATTAAAACCCTGTCAGAAAAAGCTTATCAGCAGCTACCTAAGTTGCACTCTCCTGATTTTGTCTTCATGTTCTTACCCATTGAGCCAGCATTTTCTGTGGCTTTTCAAAACGATGAAAAACTCTTTTTGGATGCATTTGATCAGCGTATTGTTGTGGTAACGCCCACTACCTTGTTAGCCAGTTTGCGCACGGTAGAAAGCTTGTGGGCGATTGAGCGCCGTGGCCAAAGTGCCGATGAATTAGCCGAGCAGGCTAGTAAGGTTTATGACCGCTTGCGTATTGTATTAGAGAAAATGGATAAGCTAGGCATGCAGTTGGGCACGGCACAAAAAACCTTTGACGATACCTACCGTTCTTTAGCGCAAGGGCGTGGCAATTTAGTGACCACTAGTAAAAAGTTTGTTGAGCTGGGTGTGCGCATTAAAAAAGAGATTCCTCGGGATACGGTCGATAAAGCCGAGTAGCGGTTCATTGTTGTACAATAACTTGTTTTAAATATTAATTTTAACCCGCCAGCAGATTATCTTATGAATGAAAAATCTTCACCTAAAAACTCTCTGCACTGCGCGGATGATATTTTTGCCAATAGCCAAGGCGAAAAATTAACCGGTAGTTTTAAGTTTGATGTGGCGGTTGCTCGGGTCTTTCCTGACATGATTAAACGATCGGTGCCCGGTTATGCCGAAACGGTTGCTATGTCTGGAGTGATTGCTGGTGAATATGCCCGTGATAATACTAACCTATACGATTTAGGTTGCTCGCTGGGAGCGGTAACGTTAGCCATGAGGCATGGTGTAAAAGCAGAAAACTGTAAAATCATCGGTATCGATAATTCTTCTGCAATGATCGACCAGGCGCAGCATTACATTGCCTTAGATGACGGTAAAGTAGAAGTAGAATTGGCGTGTGATGATATTACCCAAATACAGGTAATGAACGCGTCGGTTGTGGCGTTAAACTATGTGCTGCAGTTTATTGAAAAAGGTAAGCGCTTGGACTTATTAAGCAGCATTGCAAGCGGCTTGAATAGCGGTGGGGCGTTGATTTTGTCAGAGAAAATTCGCTTTGAAGAGACAGAGCAAAAGCTGCAAGACGAGCTGCATTTGGATTTTAAGCGTGCTAATGGCTACAGTGAATTAGAGATAGCACAAAAGCGCAGCGCCATTGAAAATGTATTGATCGCCGAAACCGAGCAGGCACATATAGAGCGTTTAAAAGCGGCCGGGTTTAGCCAAGTGATTCGCTGGTATCAGTGCTTTAACTTTGTTTCCTTTCTGGCAATTAAATAGCAGCAATTAAATAGCATCAGTTAAATAAATTAAAAGATACTAATGATGAATGTAGACGTATTTTCTTGGTTTGAAGATTTACAAACCGCAATGGCAGAAGAAGGCAGCTTATTACAGCCTTGGGTCGACGTATTACCGCAGCAGCTGCACGCCATATTTAACGAAAAAGTACACGGTGACCAACAGCGTTGGTTAGATGCCCTAGAAAACCTACCGGCGATAAACGATGTTGAACTTGATCTTAACAAAGATCGTATAGCGCTTAGCAGCCAAAGTATTAATGAAGAATTGAGTGCTCGAATTAATGACGGCATGCAGCAGTTGCGCCCTTGGCGTAAAGGCCCATTTCAGTTCTTTGATACTCATATTGATACAGAATGGCGCAGCGACTGGAAATGGCAGCGTATCGCCCCGCATTTAGCGCCGTTAGCAGGCCGCACGATTTTGGATGTCGGCTGTGGCTCGGGTTATCACATGTGGCGCATGTTAGGGGAAGGGGCGCATCGTGTTGTTGGGGTGGACCCTTCACGTTTATTTTTAGCGCAATTTCAGGCCTTCAAACAGTATGCTCAGTTCAACCAAAAAAAGACTACTCAAAATAAGTCATTAAATATCGATTTGTTACCCTTGCGTATGGAAGATGTACCAAGGCCGTTAAAGGCGTTTGATACGACTTTCTCGATGGGCGTTTTGTATCATAGAAAATCCCCCCTAGATCACATGGCAGAATTGAAAGACACCTTAAAATCAGGGGGCCAGTTGGTATTAGAAACCTTGGTTATAGAAGGTGGGTTAGGCGAAGTATTGATGCCAGAAGATCGTTATGCTCAAATGCGTAATGTATGGTTTTTACCCAGTTGTGAGACCTTATTGCTTTGGGCGCGGCGAGTGGGTTTTAAAAATCCAAGAATTGTAGAAAAAAATGTCACCGATTTACAAGAACAACGTACTACTGATTGGATGCCTTACCAATCACTGGTCGATTTTTTAGATCCTAATGATTTAAGCAAAACCATAGAAGGTTATCCGGCACCATTACGTGCTACCTTAATTGCAGAAGCTTAGAATCTGATTGTCTGTGTAAGGAATTAGTGACTACACTCTAATAAATGCCGTAATGATTTATTATTAATTTTAGAGAGATTGACATGTCGGAAGAAGAAACATTAACAGAAGAACAGCGAATAACCGCTTTAGAAGGTAAGGTTGGCAAGAATCGCCTCGTGATTATCATTGTAGTGCTTATCTTGGTTATTATCTTATCTGTCTCTACTACGGTACTCATATTAAAGATAATGCGAGCAGAAGAACCGCCTGTTCCAATTTCAAGTTTTGAAGCACAAAAGAAATTAGTTGAAGAGCTGAGTGACCAGCTAAAACAGCAGAAAGTACAGATTGAACACCTTAAATTTACTTATGAGAAAAGTGACGTTGCGGCGTTTCAAAAGAACTTAATTGCACAAGAGAAAAGCTATCAAGAGTTTTTAGCGACGCTAAAAGTAGGCATGTTTGATATAGCAAAAATGGTGCAGGGCTCGAGAACGTGGCTAGAAATTTACACAGAGCGGTTAGAAGATGCTCAAGATGCGAGTATTAAAAGAGAGGAAGAGCTAAAACTGTTGGGCCAGTAAACATTATTCTACCCAAACCTCTCTAATGGGCTCGCCAAAATCATCGTAAATGATTTTTTTGTAAGGACGTCTTGTCTTTTGTATGGCAGGTGTGGGGGTCTTCTTGCGATCATCCACGGTCTTAAGAACATCATTCAGTGGTGTTCTTGGTTGCTTGCCCTGACCAAAGCCACTGCTCCTATCATCCAGCTTGCCATTAACTAATGCACTCTCGCCACGTTCAAACTCATGCACCTCGCCACCTTGCTCAAGAAACTGTGAAATTTCTTGTTGCATTTGCCGATGAATCTCACGTTTTGTAGGTCGTTTATTCATAAATTTGGGTCATTTATATTACATTCAGCTTATTAATCAGAAACTTTCTTATTAATTTATTCTGATTACTGGTTAGTAAACAGACATTGCGCAGATTATTTAATCCATCCCTGAGTATAGTGGCAAACAGATAGATTAAAAAGTTACCTTATTAAATCAGTTTAAAGTATATTCATTGGCTGTTGTAAGATAGGAAAGAGAATCATGATGAGTAAAACCAGTCTTGTATTAGCCAGTGTAGTATTGCTTTCTGCTTGTACCGAGGAAACTCGCAACAAATGGTCGCGCCAAGCCGATAATTTATTAGGAGAAGACCTTAAAGTATCCTACGTCGATGGTGGGCAGGTGGTTAAATCTTGGACGGTAAAAGACGGGAAAATCACCACAGGGCGCGATGATCAGGGACGTGCGATTGGTTATTACTATTTTTGGAGTATAGAGACAGGTTATGTTCAGCTACCTATTGAGCGTACACTGATCGAAGAAGTTAGAAAATAACATTACAGTTAGCTCTGTATTCAGTAGAATGCAGAATAACTTATAAAAAATAACTAAAAGAGATGGTTTTGAAGGCAATCTGGTCCGCTAAGTGGTATTTATTCGTAGGCTTTATCAGTTACCTAGTGTTTTTAACGCTCACTGCACCGTTAGAGTATGTGTGGCCAAAAGTTCAGCCGCACTTAGGAGCACTGCCGGTAAAAATAGATCAAGTTCAAGGGACTCTTTGGCAAGGTCAGGCACGTGTTGGTTTACCAAACCTAGGAAAAGTAACTGGGCAATGGGATATTCAGTTAACAGCTTTATTTTCTGGCCAAATATTGGCTGCCGTTAATATTAAAGGCGATGAGTTAAAATTTAATGGGCTGGTTTCGGGCTCTTTCGAGCAGCTTCAGATTGATCAAGGTGAGGCTTTCTTATCCTCGCGTTACTTGCAACCAGTATTGCGACAAGGGCGTTCATCGTTAACGGGGGATTTTGAGCTCAGTCAATTTAGCGGCACCTTCTTATTAAAGGATCAGCAAATACTAGCGGCCGCTGGACGCTTATTATTCTCTGGTGGCGATGTTAGCTTTCCACTCGATGGCAAAAATGTCAGCGCTAAATTACCAATCTTGGTTGGTACCATTCAAAAGCCTGATAACAATGTGGAGTTAATTATCACTAATACCGATGGTGAAGATATCGGTAATGGTTATATTCAGCCCGATGGGTGGGCTGGTATTGGTATTCGTCGTCGCTTTTTGGATATATTAGGGTTGCAATGGCCTGCCAATGTTGCTGCTGAAAAAATCATTTTCGAAGCGTCACAAAAGTTGTTATGAAAGAAATGAAGGTATCGTCAATTATATTTGCTAGGAGTGCGCATTGACTGAAACAACACCAGTGCTTGCATCTTGGCAGCGCCTAACTTTAATTTTGTCCAAGCTGGCTTTTACTGTGCTGATTGCTAGTCAGTTGGCGATATTTACGTGGATGATTTTATCGCCAATTACCGTGATATTAGCTGAACCTACTCGAGCAAAAGGAAACGTGCAAGTAAACCGCAACAGCAGCATTGCTGATTTTCATGTGTTTGGAAATCCAGCAGTGGCTGTAATTGATGTTCCTAAAGAAGTCGATGCGCCAACCACTCGGTTACGTTTAGAATTATTGGGTGTGATGGCAGCCAGCACAGCAGAGAATTCCAGTGCAATTATTGCTCCCAAAAATGGTAAAGGTAAAAATTATCGCATAGGTGATGTAGTGCAAGGGCGCACTAAGTTGGCAGCAGTGCAGCAAGATCAGGTTATTTTAGACAGCAATGGCAAACTAGAAACACTTAAATTTGAGTTAGCCCCAAAACAAGGTATTGCTCGATCATCTCAGCCGACAGCAGCTCAGCGGAGGGCTCAAAGTGGAGGCTCTCTTAAAGATCGTTTTCGCAAAATAAGAACAGCCTCAGACGCAGTGGCATTACTGCGTGATGAAGTGTCTAATAGCCCTACTGGTACATTGCGCCAATTAGGTTTAGAAGCGTCAAGTAATGGAGCTGGTTATAAAGTATCCAGCTCAGGTTCTATGTTAACTCAGTTAGGTTTGCAGCCGGGAGATGTTATCTTGTCGGTTAATGGACAAATGTTAGGAAATTTAAACGATGATCAGATGCTCATAGAGCAGGTGGCGAATAGTGGCCAAGCCCGCTTGGAAATTCAGCGCGGAAATCGTCGTTTTGTTGTCAATCATACCCTTAAATAAGGACTTAATCGGTGTTTAAGCGTTTTTGTAAAATAACACTTCTAGCGATAACCATCGCCATTAGTTTACCTGCGGTCAGTGTGCAGGCAGAAAATCAAAATTGGCAAGTTAACCTCAAAGATGCAGATATCTCTGCCTTTATTGGTCAAATTGCAGACATCACTGGTAAGAGCTTTGTCATTGATCCAAGGGTTAAGGGCAAAGTGACCGTGGTTTCAACAGAAACAATGAACACAGAAGCTGTGTATGAGCTTTTCCTGTCCGTTCTTCAGGTGCATGGTTATGCCGCGGTTCCCGCTGGCGATGTCATTATGGTGGTGCAGCAAAACTCGGTTAAGCAACAAGGGCGTGATCTAGAAGTCAAATTTGCTGAACAAAGCCAAGAAGTGGTTACTAAAGTAATCATGATTAAAAATACTCCGGCACTGGATTTAGTGCCTATTTTACGTCCACTGGTGGCTAAATATGGTCACTTAGCTGGGGTTAAATCCGCTAATGCTCTGATTATTTCTGACCATGTTTCTAATATTACCCGTATTGAGCAAATTATTGATCGCTTAGATAAATCAGGGTCAGAAGAGCTGGAAGTTATTCAATTAAAAGAAGCTTGGGTTGGTAACGTCGTTACCATGCTACAAAGCTTAGACCCCGATAAGGTAGCGCAAGGTAATAACTCAAAAAGCGGTGGTACTGGTAGTATCCGTGTGGTCGCCGATGAGCGTAGCAATCGTTTAATTATTAAGGGTGAAAAAACCTCTCGCGAGCGCATTCGTACGTTAATTGAGCAGTTAGATAAGCCTTCTTATTTCTCTGGTAGTGCTAAGGTGGTGCGCTTAAAGTACGCCGATGCTAAAAAGATGGCTGAGCTGTTAAAAAATGTGATGTCAGAAACAGGCTCTAGTGGTAAAGACGAGAACAAAGCTAAAGGTAAGGCTAGCATCCATGCAGATGAAGAATTAAATGCTTTAGTGGTGCGCGCAGAGCCTTCTATTTTAAAAGAAATTGATGAAATTATTCATGAGCTGGATGTGCGTCGCGCTCAAGTGTTGATTGAATCAGCGATTGTTGAAGTGACTGGCGAGGTGAGTGATTCACTGGGTTTTCAGTGGGCCATCGGTGATACCGACAACCCTGTATCCGGGACTAATTTCAGTAATGCAGGCAATTCGCTTAATAGTATTGCTGGTATGGCAACCGGAGCAACTCCACCAAGTTTAAGTAACGGTTTAACCGTGGGTGGCTTTAAGCAATCAAATGGCCAGGTTGATTTTGGGGTTATCTTGCAAGCTCTTGAAAGTCAGAGCAATACTAACTTGCTATCAACGCCCAGCATCATGACCTTGGATAACCAAGAAGCCGAAATTATTGTCGGCCAAAACGTACCGTTTTTAACTGGATCCACAACCTCAAGTTCAAACAGCAATCCATTCACCACAATTTCTCGTGAAGATATTGGTGTCACTTTAAAAGTTAAGCCACACATTCATGAAGGTAGTGAACTGCGCTTAGAAGTTGAAGCCAGTGCAGAGTCTGTATCTAATACTTCGGTACAAGGTCAGGCAGATTTGATTACTAATAAGCGTAAACTAAAAACGATGATTTTAGCTGCCGATCAAGAGACAATCGTTCTAGGTGGTTTAATCAGTGATGATATTGTCGAAACAGAAAGCAAGGTACCGCTTTTAGGTGATATCCCTTTGTTGGGCTGGTTGTTTAAAAGTAAGAGCACAAAGCATGTAAAGCGTAATTTAATGATTTTCTTACGCCCGACCATTGTTTTGGATAAACAAAAAGCAACTAAGTTAACTCATGATAAATACAACGGTGTTTGGGAGTTTGAGTTATCTGGAGATGTAGAAGTGGATTCAATTGAGCGTAATATGGATCGATTGTTCAAAGGTGCTCAGTTAAAAGCTCAATAACAAGCCGTTTAACCTCTGCTAAATGAATTAATAGCCGTTACAACATACGGCTATTAATTTACAACACCTCAATGCCATGCTCTATTAGTAAGTCGGTTAAGGCAATTAACGGTAAGCCTACTAATGTGTTTGGGTCTCTGCCGTTTAAAGCACTGAATAAACGAATTCCTAAGCCTTCTGATTTAAAACTTCCTGCGCAATCTAAAGGTTTGTCTTGCTCAATGTAGCGACGAATTTGAGCTTCGGTTAATTCACGAAAATGAACAATAAAGGGCTCGACTAAACTCAGGCACTTTTTACTGCGGCTATTGTAAACACACAATCCGGTTAAAAAAGTGACGTGCTGGCCACTGCAGTTTTTAAGTTGCTCTACTGCATTATCAATATTGTGTGGTTTACCTAAAATCGTTTTTTGCTCATCAACCTCTAATACCGCGCACTGATCGCTGCCAATAATAATGTGATTGGAAAACTGTCCAGCAAGAGCTTTTGCTTTTTCAATGGCTAAGCGCTCAACATAGGATTGAGGGGTTTCATTGTTCAAAATCGATTCGTTAATATCTGGGCTAGCCGTCGTAAAAGGCAGCTGTAGTTTTTCCAGTAGTTGTTTTCGATATTGAGAGCTAGAGGCCAGTAAAAGAGGTAGAGGCATAGGATTAACCTTGTATAAAGAAGTCTGAAAATCAAGCAAAAAAAAGGAGCCGAAGCTCCTTTTTTTATAACCAGTCAATCGCTTACGCTAGGTTAGCGTTAGCAAATTCCCAGTTAACCAATGCCCAGAAACCGTTTAGGTAATCAGGACGTACGTTACGGTAATCGATGTAGTAAGCGTGTTCCCACAAGTCAACCGTAAGCAGTGGAGTAACACCTTCTTCAGTGATTGGGGTGCCAGCGTTAGACGTGTTTACGATGTCTAAAGAACCGTCAGCTAGTTGAACCAACCAAGTCCAGCTAGAGCCGAAGTTGTTAACTGCTTTGTCGTTCAATTTTTCTTTCATAGCTTCGAAAGAACCAAAAGAAGCGTTGATCGCATCAGCGATAGCGCCCGTTGGCTCGCCGCCGCCATTAGGGCTTAAGCTATTCCAGTAAAATGTGTGGTTCCAGATTTGAGCTGCGTTGTTGAAAACACCGCCAGTAGAAGTCTTAACGATTTCTTCTAGAGATTTGTTTTCATCAGCAGTACCACCAATAAGACCATTTAACTTAACAACGTAAGTATTGTGGTGCTTGCCATAGTGGAACGACAAAGTTTCTGCAGAAATGTGCGGCTCTAATGCATCTTGTGCATAAGGCAATGCGGGTAATTCAAACGCCATGTTTTTCTCTCCAATATTAGCTTAAGTGATACGGATTTTTGTAAGGCTCAAATGGGAGCTGAAACCTTACTTCCATAATCTGATGTGAATAATAGCATACCTTAAATTATCCGCTACGCATGTAAAATGTGTGGTTTTAGTTTGTAGGTCATATCCGCTATACTTACGCTACTTTATCACTTACCGATCGTGCTCAGGCGCTTATAAAAGCACATTTTAATAAGTGCGTATAAATAACTATAAATAAATATAAAAACTTGGGGAAAAGAAAAACTCATGTCAAACGAACAAGATTCAATGCCAAAGATGCAGGCATCTAAAGACGATATGGCAATGCGTCAAAAACAACTTCAGCAGCGTCGATTAGCAGCGCAAAAAGCAGCAAAACCTGCTGCTGCAACGACTACAGCCTCACCTAAGCAAACTTTAGCGATAGCAGCATTAATACTGTCTTTAGGATTAGCAGCCTTTGCTGGTTTCTTATTTATGCAGTTGCAAGATGCTAGCGCGCAATTAAAAAAAGCAGAGGGCATATTAAATGGCCATGCGACCAATTTAAATGCACTTAACGATAAGCTTTCGGCAACCGACGAAAATGCCAATTTATCGGTAGATGCTTTAAGAGTTATGTTGAAAGATAACAGCAAAGAAATTCGTAAGCTGTGGGATTTAAGCAATAAAACAAACAAACCCAATATTGCTAACAATAGTAAAGAGATTAGCGGTTTAAAATCTAGTGTTAGCAAGGTTGATAAGAAAGCAGCTAGCATAGATCGTAAAGTTGCCAATGTAGACAGCAAGATTGCAGGCGTTGACAGTAAAGTTGCAGCGGCTAGTAGCGACATTGCAAGTAATGCAAAAACAATAGGTGGCAATAAAAATAGTATTTCTAAGCTAAAAGAAGACTTAGCCGCGCACCAAAAAGCAATGGATGACAAGCTTGTTCAAGTAAAATCTTCAGTTAATGGCTTGCCTGCATCAACCGAGAAGCGCATTGCTGATAATGAGCAATCTATTCGATCGATTGATGCTACCCGTAAAAAATTAAATAGCTCAATGGCAGAAGTTGAGTCTCAGTTTAATGAAATGAAATTGGAAATAGAAGATATTCAAATTCGTTTAGATCGCATGCAAAATGCCATGACAGGTACTTTGTAACCTATGCCAAAGGCAGCAATAAAAACTCAACTCGAGCTGCAGCCTCTTTTGCTGCAGTCGGTGTTGAAGCCTTTGCTTGATTATTCCCTTCTTTCTGAATTTCGGCAACAGCTTAGCCAAGGTTTCAGTAAATACTCCAGTGTATTAAACGCTATTTTTCTAGGTGCTCAAGCAGCCACGCCAGGAATGGCTTTTTTATCGGGTTACCAAAATGCAATACGTTGTTTAGATCCTAGCTGCCCTGATACTCAGTTAGCCGCTTTTTGTGTGTCTGAAAAAGGGGTAAAAAAACCTTGGGATATGAACACTCGCCTAAAAAGTACTGCTGATGGCCACGAAATAAGCGGGCAAAAGGGCTATGTGATGTTACTGCCCGCTGATCTTGATCGATTGTATGTTATTGCCAAAGATCAAGCCGAACATTTACGATGCGTGCATTTTCAGTCAAATACGACCGGCATAAGGTTAACGGAACCTTTACGAGCACCTTTTATAGAAGACATACCCCATAGTGGTGTGATCTTTGATTCTTTATTGATCTCTAACAATCAATTAATGCCTATTGATGGGCATGCTGAAGCCAATAAACCGTTTCGTTATTGGGAAGATGTTCATGTAACGCTTGCTATGATGGCGTGGATGTTTCGCTGCTTGTTCGATTTGCCTGAAAAAACACAGCAGGTTTTGCAGCAAGATTTGCAACAAAAAATGGCACAGCTAGTAGATCAATTTGAAACTTCTCCAGATTACTATGGTGTCAAGAGCTTTAGCCTTTTTGAAGATTGCCAAGCTATTCTTGATCGGTGCGGGAATAATCTATTGCCCAAACAGCAAAAACAATGGCAAAAAGACCGTATGCTTTTGCAGATGGGGCATAAAATAAGAGGGATAATTAAAGCCAAAATACAGCAATAAATGAGCGATTCTAAGCCCGTGTAAAATAATTGTAAATGTTAGCGTCCTATCACATTTGTCGTGACATTAGCTGCTTGAACGTTCGGATTTCCCATCATTAAACGAGTGGTATTAACCGGAATTGTTCGGCCAATAACTGCAGCTTCATCGTTTACATCTAATTGATTTTGTTCCTGCTTGTTCAATTTAGCGATGGGTGTGTCAGCCGCTGTGATGCTAGTTGCAGCGGCAGTATCAATGCTGGTTTTTTCCATTTCTTGATTTAAAAGTCTAGGAATATCAAGGCTTTGCGTTGTCGAACGGTTGTAACGCTTAGCTCGACTGTAATCATAATGGTGGGGGCGTTTTTTGGCTTCGGCAATAGCTGTAAAAAGGTCTTCGGCATAATATTCATCATGCGGGTTTTTAGCCCAGCTTAGGCTAGGCACGCTCACAATCGCAGCGAATATCAATAATTTATGGATGTTATGCATATTCATAAAATCTCCATAGGTTTTAACGTAATCATAACGGCAAAAGTTTGAGTTTTAAACCGTTATTATTCGCGAGTAATATAGGCTCTTGACGTTGCTTGTGAGCGAATATCTTTAGCCCTACCCGAAAATTCAGTACTGTTAAATTCAATTTGTTCAACTTCGAAGACTGTAGGCTCTAAGTCAGCAATATCAACATCCGGTCGTGCTGAGATACCGACTTCTTGAGCTTGCAGATTAGACAGCTGCTCAAGATCGATATCGTCTTTTTTACTGATAACAGCTTCTTTTTCTGAAAGTTCTAAAGGTGATGTTCTAGTGGGTGCAACATCTCCAGGCCCAGAAGCCGTGGCGTCTAAGGCTCCGTCAACGACTTCCGTCGACATTTCTGCATTCATTAATTTAGGGAAATTAAAACTCTTAGATGTTGTGCGGTTATACCAGCGACTGCCAACGAATTCTGCACTATTAGGCGCACTTTTAGCCTTATTCACAGCCTCATCAAGGTCATTAGAGAAATAGTCACTGTCGTTTGCATGAGCAACCGCCTGCAATAGGCCTCCGGACAGCAGTAAAAGTGTAGAAATGATGATTGGGGTTTTCATTTCTCAAACTCCCTTTAATTAATTATTATTTTGTAGGTATCTTTCGAGCTTGTTTTATTGAGCTGTATTTTGGGCTCTAAGTTTTTTGTTATTTTTTGTTAAGCATGTCATCATACAACCGCGAACAAAATGATGCAAATGATCCCCTCTGAGGACAGGATATAATAATGATAAGAATCGGATTATTGCTGCTAACGGTATTCATGTTACCAGGCTGCACAATTTATCAATCAATTGGCCATAGTTTCGGTAGCTTTGTTGCAGCCCCTAATGGACAAGATTTTCAACCCGTAGGTTATCGTTGGGACTACGAGCATACAGCGCTGTTGTATGTTTATCGCCCGGCTTCAACTTGGGCTAATGACGAGTTAGAGTCCCCTAGCTTTTATTTGAATGATGAAAACATGTTCAATATTCGTGGTAATGGCTATACCTGGTATGAATTAAAGCCAGGTATTCACCAAGTATTGGTTCGTCGCCCTTTGATGGGCCTTGAAGGTATTAAAGTCGACGGCGCTTTAGATTTCACCTTAAAAATGGTTACCGAGCTAGAGTTAAACGCCAGAGCGGGTCAGGTTATATACCTTCGTTATTCTGAAATCGATAAAGACGCTGCTAAGTTTGAAGACATGACGTTTAACGACAACCCACTACAGGCGGTTACTCCGCAGGTAGCGTTGGCAGAAATGCAGCAAACAAAAATGTTAAATGAAGGCCGTAAGTTAATATCGCCTCCACTTTCTGCAGAAGAGTTAGCTCAAAGAGCTGCAGAAGAAGCCGCTGCTGATAGTGATGCTTCTGTAAATGATACTGCAAACGATAGTGAAGAGAGTGTTGAAGAAGAAACTGGCGAAAAAAGCTGGAGTCCTTTTTAAGGCGGGTTAAACACGGTTTTATTTTAAGCCAACTGCATTTGCCTGACGCTCCGTTTTAATTGAGTTACAATAAGCGAAAGCCTAATAACTTGATGAGGACGTGACCTATGGCAAATGCCGTCACTGTTGTTCGCCAAGATGATCTGATTGAGAGCATCGCGGACGCACTGCAATATATTTCGTATTACCACCCCAAAGATTTCATCGACGCCGTCCATGAAGCGTATTTAAAAGAAGAATCAAAAGCGGCTAAAGACGCCATGGCTCAGATTCTAATTAACTCCCGCATGTGTGCCCAAGGCCATCGTCCAATTTGCCAAGATACCGGTATTGTGACTGTATTCTTAGAAATCGGTATGGATGTACGTTTTGAAGATGCCACTATGGGCATCGAAGATATTGCTAACGAAGGCGTTCGTCGTGCTTATTTGCACCCAGACAACGTATTGCGTGCTTCTGTTCTTGCCGACCCTGATGGCGCACGTAAAAACACCAAAGACAATACCCCTGCGGTTATCCACGTTAAGCTTGTTCCTGGTAATAAAGTAGACGTTCACGTTGCGGCTAAAGGCGGCGGCAGTGAAGCTAAGTCTAAGTTTGCCATGTTGAATCCATCGGATTCTGTGGTTGATTGGGTGTTAGAGCAAATTCCAAAAATGGGTGCTGGTTGGTGTCCACCAGGCATGTTAGGCATAGGCATCGGCGGTACCGCTGAAAAAGCCATGATGATTGCTAAAGAAGCCTTATTAGAGCCAGTAAACATTCAAGAGCTGCAAGCTCGTGGCGCTCAGACCCGTGCAGAAGAAATACGTTTAGAATTGTTCGATAAAGTGAACAAACTAGGTATTGGTGCGCAAGGTCTTGGCGGCTTAACCACAGTTGTTGATATTAAAGTGGCAGATTTCCCAACACACGCGGCTAACAAGCCGGTTGCGATTATTCCAAACTGCGCCGCTACACGTCATGCCCACTTCACTTTAGATGGTTCAGGCCCAGCCGCATTGCCTGCGCCTAAGCTAGAAGACTGGCCAGAAATTACTTGGGAAGTCGGTGAAGGCGTTCGTCGTGTAAATATGAACGAAATCACCCCAGAAATGGTTAAAGACTGGCAGCCAGGTGAAACCGTATTGTTGTCTGGTAAGATGCTGACAGGCCGTGATGCTGCGCACAAGCGCATGGTTGATATGATTAACAAAGGCGAAGAGCTTCCGGTTGATCTGAAAGGTCGTTTCATCTACTACGTTGGCCCGGTTGATCCTGTTCGTGAAGAAGTAGTTGGCCCTGCTGGCCCAACAACGGCAACCCGTATGGATAAGTTCACTCGCACAGTATTAGAAGAAACGGGCTTGTTAGGCATGATCGGTAAAGCCGAGCGTGGCCCAATGGCGATTGACGCGATTCGTGATAACGAAGCGGTGTATTTAATGGCTGTGGGTGGTGCTGCTTACCTAGTATCGCAAGCGATTAAAGGTGCTGAAGTTGTTGGTTTTGCAGACTTGGGTATGGAAGCCATTTACGAATTTGACGTTGTGGATATGCCAGTAACCGTAGCCGTTGATTCTCGTGGTTCGTCGGTTCACATTACCGGCCCGCAAGAATGGAAAGCGAAGATTGCGGCCAAGCAAATCGATTAATTTTTACTCTAAAAGTTAATTGCTAGTAAAAAGCCGGCGAGAGTTAACTGCTCTCGCTGGCTTTTTTGTTTACCAGTCTGGCAAATTTCTATCTAATTCTAGTTTCTGTTTAATATTCATTTCTACCTAACACTCATTTCTATCTCAAACTGATGCCAATGTAATCTACTAGCATGGCGCGACCTTCACAGCCCTGTGTTTTCACACTCACTTTGTGGCCATTGTTAAGCGCTGCCATAATCAGTTGAAACTTTCTATTACGAACTTCTGGGTGGTCGCTATATGAGCGATAACGATTCGACCCTTTGCCACCACACTTGTGCTCTTTACTTGCGGTAAAAAAATCAAAACCTGGTTTGCTTTCATCTTCGAGTTGATAAATTGAAATGACTCGTAATGAACTTCTATCAGCCACTTTTTGGGCAAAGCTATGGTTAACCAGTAACAGACTGCTAAATACAATGATTTTTAAATAAAGGCATAATTTCATTAGAATTCTCTTAAGTTTTTGCCAATGCTTCCGTTATTTTAATAAAGCTTGCTAACAGCTTAGCAAAGTTACTTAAAGTATTCTCTTACTAGGCTAACGATAGCAACTAGACTATTATGAAAGGTACTATTAAAAAAACATCAAGATTAAGGAATATTGATGCTGGTAAATACAATAAAAATACTGTGCTTGAGCTTATTGATGTCTTTCAATTATTTGCATGCTTCGCAAGCCATTCCTTTAAACCCCGCCTTACCGCCTACCCTGTACACAGGTTTTGAGCAGTTATTAGACGATGATAAAACCCTTGTATTAGAACAGCTTATGGATCTTGATCCAGATATTCAACGAATCGCCCTGTACCACAACGGCGACCGTTTACATCGTTTTATTCCTAAGCAAGTACATCAAATGATCGAAAATAAATTGATGGGAAGGTTGATTGATAATGGCCGATTTGAGGTCATTCAATGCATAGAATGTCGCACAACCAAAGTCGTGATGTCGGATGATGAGCTAAAAATATCGCAAGCAGCCGAAGATAATCAACAATTACGAGCACTTTCAAAGCGTGTTCGTGCCGATGCGTTTATGTTTTGGAGTGCCTCTGTTCACGAAAACAAATTTACAATTAACCTACGTTTAGTTAGCGGTAAAAATAACGAATTATTGTGGTTAAAAGAATATTCTAAAAAAACCACGAAAGAAGCTGAAGATGAAGATTTTGATAAAGTCCAATATGAGTTACTTGTAGGTACTTGGGGCTTAAAAGGTGAGCGAAAAAGTGCATTAGGGTTATCTGAAGAAAGTCTTGAAGGCGTTACTGTTTTTGGGATACGTCGCCGAGAAAGTACCGAGCTAAACGAAGATATTGAATACGCGTTAGGAGTTGAATATTTTACTAACTACTCTTCTGAAGATGTGTTCAACCTAAGTGGCTACAACTTAGAAGGGCGAATTATTGCTGATGTTACTTCGATGGATGATTTAATTGATACCAAGGTGTATTTCGGTATCGGGCAATCGTTCTTTAATAACGCCAACAGTTTGATCTTTCGTTTTGGGCTGGAGTTTCCTTTCTTTAAAGACGGCTTTATGGATTTTGGTGTTGTTTACATGCAAGAAGCGGATGTGGAATGGAAAACTGATAGCGCATTTGAAAAAGAAGGTACATTTGGCGGAGCTAGCTACGATCTGACACTGGGCTTGCGCTTTTAAGGAATTAATATGAAACAATTATCAATAATATTAATGGCATTTTTATTAAGCGCCTGTGCCGTAGAGCGAACCAATCGTACTTTAACTGAATACGGTACTAGTACCGCTAATGTGGTGGCTGTTGGCGAGCAAAGTGTAGAAGCGGTGGCTGAAATTTCTTTAGAAACCATTGAAAAGCGCAAGCAGGTTGCCGATCTTGCCAAAAAAAATCATGGCTTGATGCACATACATCGCTACGGGCCAGGTTTTGATGTGCTGCTGACTCTTGATGCCGGAGACAGTGACGTAAGTTTTAGTATGAAACTGCCCGCTGCCCAGCAAGTATCAAGCGGTTTGCAACAAGATATGCAACGCAGCGCCGAAGAAATCGCCGCACAAAATAAACAAGTGCTCGCCAGTTTAGATGATGAAAAAGCTGAGCTTCATCATGAAGAATTTGATGAACGTAATGAGTTAATGGAACAGAAAAAAATTCAAGACTTTCAAGCATCAACCAAGCACATCTTCAATGCTCAATCATTGTTTTATAAAAAGCGATTTTGGCAATCATTAGACGAAACCAATAAAGCTTTAGAGCTGGTTCCTGATTCGGCTCAGGCACATGCTTTAAAAGGCAGTATTTATTACAAAATGGGTCTCAATGACGAAGCAAAATCTAGCTGGCAACAGGCGCTTGCAATTGATCCTAGCATGGATCAGGTAAAAGCCGGTTTGGCACGATTAAAGTAGAGGTAAGAATATGACCGACGTAATAAATCGTGTAATGAACTTAGTGCTGGCATTGTCGATTCTCATCACTTTTAGCGCGTTTAACAGTGTGCGGACAAATGCTGAAACAGGCAGAACATTTGAAGTACCGGCTAAGAAAGACGAAATAGAAGAAGTTCGCTTTAAAGACGAAATGGAAGCAAGATTAAATCGAGATTTAAAAGCTTATCTGGGTAACAACCGCTTTATTATTCATGTTGAAGCAGAGTTAAAAAAAACCCGTACTGTGGTCAAACAAGAGGGTGCTCGAACACCTCAAAACATTCCGCCACGCCCAGTATTTAACGCCCAGCCTATTCCTGCCATTATTACCGATACTCGTATTAATAATCGCAACAGTCGCAATAACGAGCCGCAAGAGTCACTGCCGGGTTTGCCTACTAGCGATTCACCTATCTTTGAAGATAACAGCGCAGAAGTAGACGCCTTAAAAGGCCGTGTTGAGCAGTTAGAAAGCGAGCGTCAGCAAGCATTAAATTATGCAGAACAATTACGCAAAGAAGCGGAGCAACAAATTGCTGAAATTAAAGAAAAGACTTTAGGTTATCGCAATTCAATTAATAAACTGACCATCACTGTGGTGCTTGATAAAAGTTTGAAAGATGAGCAAGTAGAGTTTATTCGTAATCTAATTACGCGCAAAGCACGGCTTGATGAGCTGCGAGGTGACTCGTTAGCGATTGTCCGTACAGAGTTTAAAGACGTGGTAAAAACCGATGTGGTTACGAGCTGGTGGCAGCAATACCAAGGTTGGATTGCTTTGGCCAGCTTTGGCCTAATGATGTTGTTATTGCTGTTGGCGCTGTATTTATTTAACAAGCGTTTAACCGATACTTTTCAACAAAATCAAGCTAACAATAATAACCCTAACAATGACCAAGGTCGCCATGATTCTCTTGTGGGTGACAGTGCGTTAGCCGCCGACTTAACTGCTTCTAATGCCCAAGATGAAGCTCAAGAACGCCGCCGACAATTCAACGAAATGCGCCAAGAGTTGGTGACCATTGGTTTGGGTCAACCGCAGTTATTTCAGCAGCGCATTGCCGAGCAAATAAATAATGGTAATAGTCAACACGTGGCAGCTTTATACGAAGTAATGGGTAAAAGTTTATTCCGTAGTTTGAGCCCTAAACTATCAACAAGCGAATTTGACCGTATTGCCGAACAAGCAGAGCGTCAGCCACAAGATGCTGAGCAAAAAATGGAGAATTTAAATAATTTAAGGCATGCATTATTAAAATCTATGGGGGCAAACGAATCGGGTAATGCACCCTTTGTATTTTTAGAAAAATTAAATGATTCGCAGGTTTTGTATCTAATCAAAGAAGAAGATACTCGTATTAAAGCCCTTGTATTATCGCAGCTCTCTGCACAACGAGCTGCCAGCCTAGTGCAGCGGCTAGACAGCAAAGAGCAATCAGCGGTTGCTTATGAATTAGGTGAATTTGAAACAATTCCGGTGTCGACTTTTAAAGACGTTGCTGATCGTCTGGCGCAAAAATCACTCAATGTTCCAAGCTTTGAAAACATATCTGCTAATGGCTTAACCGTTTTGATTAATATGTTAGATACCATGAGCTCTGGTGAAGAAAACCATTTATTAACCAGCTTGAAAGCCGACAAACCAGAAACCTATTATCGACTACGCCAAGTGTATTACACGTTTGACGATCTGATGAGGACCCCAGAGCGTGTTATTGCTAATGAACTAAGAAGCATTGATCGCAGTGTTATGGCTCTCTCATTATGTGGCACAGACACTGAATTTCAGCGCCATGTATTAAGTGGCTTGCCAGTTAAATTTCGTTCTGCGGTAATTTCTGAGCTGAAAGAACAAGAAGATGTGGCTCGCCAAGAAGATATTGAGCATGCACGTAATCAGCTGGTTAAAAAAATGCGAGAAGTATTAAAAGCCGGGCGTTTTTCTATGGATGAATTGATGCCAGCAACGGCTTTGGATTAAGGAAGTAGCATGAATCGTTTCTCAATGAGTACCCTGATTGGTATTGCTATTGCCGTTAGCTTGTTTGTGTTTGCCATTATTTCTAGCACTGAAAATTATTTAATGTTTGTGAGTATTTCCAGCTTAGCATTAGTGGCCGGAAGTACTTTTGCCGCTTCGTTAATCAGTTACACCATTAAGGATGTGTTGATCGCCATTAAAGGAATATTTGGCACTTTTTTTCATGCTCCCACAGATTCAAAGCATCTTCGTGCGCACGTGGAAAGATTCATTGAATGGGGAAAAATCTATCGTCAACAAGGTATCTCAGGGTTAGAGTCTTCGTTAACAGCCGCAGAACGAAAAGATCCTTTTATTGTTCATGGCATGGAGTTACTCAGTAGTGGTTATAAAAACCACGATATCAGAACGATATTGACCGACGATATGGACGCTTTTTGGCAGCGCATGACGGTTGAAGCAAAAGTACTGAATACCATGGCCGTGTATTCCCCAGGATTTGGTATGGTGGGTACGATTATTGGTTTAATTATCATGCTCGATAATTTAAATGGCGATATGGCTGCATTAGGTAAAGGGCTTGCATTGGCACTTATTACTACCTTGTACGGAGTGGTATTGGCTAATTTGGTATTTAAGCCTGCAGCAAATCAAGTAACAGAAAAGCAAGAGTCATTGTATTTCAGAGATCAGCTAATCGTTGAAGGATTTGTATTGCTGGCTGAAAAACAAAATACCTTGTACATGCAAGATCGACTAAATGCTTATCTTAAACCCAGTGCTCGCTTACAGCCCATTGAAGAATCACTGTAATGGCCGATTCTAATTCCAATAAGCAACGCAGTTTGCGGCGGCGGCGTCCGAATTTTGATGACTCATCTAGCTCTTGGTTAGTTACCTATTCGGATGTGATTACCTTATTATTGGCTTTCTTTGTCATGATCTTAGCTGTTTCTGATCTTAATCAAGGTAAGGTCGAAGCTCTGCGCGAAGGTATTTCAGAGATGATGACAGGAGAAGCACCGCCGACTCCTTTTACGGATATTAAAGACGGGTTAGAGCAATTGATTAATGAACAAGGGTTACAAGACCAAGTGTCAGTCACTCTTGACCAAAAGGGTGTGAAAGTAGAATTTGCTAATATCGCTTTGTACGCATCCGGCTCTGCTGATATTAAACCAAGTTCTTTATCTACCCTAAATCAAGTTACGCAAGTGATTCGTGAAACCAGTCATCAAACACACATGATAGAAGTGGAAGGTCATACTGATGACGTTCCAATTAATACTCAGAAATTCCCATCAAACTGGGAGTTATCTTCGTCTAGGGCAACCAACGTAGTTAAGTATTTATTGGCTCAAGGTATCGAAAAAGAACGCCTAAAAGCCGCAGGCTATGCCGATAGTCGACCCAAAGAGAATACTGAGTCGTTATCGATAGAGCAGCAGCGCCAAGCTAACCGTCGCATTGTGGTGTTTGTACGACGTTATTGAGAAAGTCATTATACGATCTCGTAGCAAGGCACATACTGACCACTAATTTTCATTCTTCCTTGCTCAGACATGCAGGTGAGTAGTTTGTCCATCGCTTGCATAATGTCAGGGTCTCCTTTTATCTGAAACGGTCCGTGTTTTTTAACCGCAGTAACCCCATCTTCTTTAACATTACCCGCCACAATGCCAGAAAAAGCCCGGCGTAAATTAGCTGCTAATTCATGAATCGGCATAGTTTTAGCAATTTCTAATGAGGCCATATTGTGATGAGTGGGTGCAAACGGTTGCTGAAAGCTGTGAGCAATCTTTATGCCCCAGTTATAGAAGAAAGCATCATTGGTTAGGCGGCGGTGGTTAATTACATCGGTTAACCCCAGTTTCATTTTTTTTGCGACCTTAACGGGATCATCAATAATAATCTCGTAACGTTGCTGTGCTTTTTTACCTAAAGTAAGACCGATAAAGGCATTTACTTGCTCAAAGTATTCCGTGCTGTTCGCTGGGCCAGTCAAGATAACCGGAAATGGCATGTCGATGTTATCGGGGTGTAATAAAATCCCTAGCAAATAGAGTATTTCTTCGAGAGTTCCGGGGCCACCAGGAAAAATAATAATGCCATGAGCCAGTCGGATAAAACTCTCTAAGCGTTTTTCTATGTCGGGTAAAACTACCAATTCGTTAACAATTGGGTTGGGTGCTTCGGTGGCAATAATACCGGGTTCTGAAATACCAATATAACGGCCTGTTTTTATATGCTGTTTTGCATGGCCAATTGTGGCTCCTTTCATAGGTCCTTTCATCGCACCTGGCCCACAACCCGTGCCGACGTCTAAACCGCGCAAGCCTAATTCATAACCAATTTTTTTACTGTAATCGTATTCATTTAGCGGAATAGAATGACCACCCCAGCAAACCACCAAGCTGGGTTCGTTATCCGGTTTAAGAATGTTGGCATTTCTTAAAATATGAAAAGCTGCGTTGGTAATACCTTCACTTTGAGACAAGTCAAAACGTTGACTGCTCATGACTGAATCTTCGGTATATAAAATATCACGTAATACCGAGAACAAATGCTCGCGCACCCCTCTGATTATTTCGCCATCAACAAAAGCGTGAGCAGGAGCGCCTTTTATATCCAGCGTAATGCCACGGTCTTCTTGCTTTACTCGAATATCAAACTGACGAAACTGCTCAATTGAGGATAAATAATCATCGCTATGGTTGCCGCAACTTAATACGGCAAAGGCACAGCGGCGAAACAGTTCGTAAGTTTTACTGCCAATGTCACAAATTTGCGTGACTTCGTGTTTGGATAAAATGCGGAGATTTTTTTTGGGTGTAATAAGAGCATTAATAGTGTGCATTTTGTTTCCTAAAAATGATAAGGCTATGGCAATAATTATGGGTTAAGCCCAAAGCTCAAGGGGACCGTAGTGGCTAACTGTTTTAATGATATCGGTGCGGGTGACAATACCTAGTAACTCATGTTCTTCAGAAATAATCGGTAGCGCGCCTAAGTCGTATTCATACAATGTGCGTGTGGCTTGGCGAATATCGGTATCCGCTGAAAAGCAAAATACTTGGGCAGTGGCAAAGCGCATAATATTTTCGAGATTAATATTGTCTTGTTTGCCCGGGCCTTGCAAAATATCACGATCAGACAACATGGCGAGGACGGTATTATTTTCATCCGTAATGGGAATGTGATGAAAGCCATGGCGTTGAAATAACTGCCAAGCATCGGCGACATTGGCTGTAGGAGATAAAGTGGCGACTTGGGTCGACATAATATCGGCTAATAGCGAAACTTGGCTGGGTTCTTTTTGGCTTTGTTGTTGTGCGCGATAAGGGTCATTATTTTTTGAATGATTTTCATGCGCAATGTGATTGTTTTGTAAATCTTCCTGACTGTTTTGGGCTGATGATGTTTGTGGTGACGGAGATGATTGATGATCAGGTAAAAATTGATTGAACTGATCAATTGCCGAACTGTTTTTAGATGGTTGAACTTTTATAGATCGGCGACGATCCTTAGGTTGTGGGGTAACAACACGCCTACCCATGTCTATAACGATCAGTGCCAATTGAATTACCTATTATTTTTTAAGATATACAAATCACTACTTTCTTCATAAGACCACTAACTATATTCTAGCGCAAGTTTAATAGTCTACAGAGCAAATCGAGATTGTCATGGAACAAGTTTATAGATTAACCATTTCTTGCCCCGACCGGGTAGGCATCGTCGCGAAAGTTGGCGAGTTTGTATCTTCTCAAGGTGGTTGGATTACAGAAGCCAATCATTATTCGGATCCTGTGAGTGGTTGGTTTTTTATGCGGCACTGCATTAAAGCCAGCTCTTTACCGTTTGGCTTGGTAGAATTTCGTGAAAAGTTTGCTGCTATTGCCAAAGAGTTTTCAATGGACTGGCAAATAAACGATAGTGCAGAAGCGAAGAAAATTATCTTAATGGTGAGCAAAGAAAGCCATTGCTTAATAGATTTATTACACCGTGTGCACAGCAAAGAATTATTTTGTGAGATTCCTTGTGTCATTTCAAATCACGACGATCTTCGCTCTATGGTTGAATGGCATGGTATTCCTTTCTTTCATGTGCCCGTGGATAAAAACAATAAACAAGAGCACTTTGATCGCGTCAACAGTATCATTGCTGAACATAAAGCCGACACCATCGTACTTGCCCGTTATATGCAGATTTTGCCAGCAGAGATTTGCCAGCAATATGCGGGTCACGTGATTAATATACATCATAGTTTTTTACCTTCTTTTGCCGGTGCTCGGCCTTATCATCAAGCCGCAGAACGTGGCGTAAAACTCATTGGTGCAACCTGTCATTATGTGACAGAAGAATTGGATGCTGGCCCTATTATTGACCAAGATGTGATGCGAATCAGCCACAACGACACCATTGAAGACACCGTGCGTTTGGGTAAGGATGTTGAGAAGCGTGTATTGGCGCGTGGGGTTAGAAGCCATGTTGAAGATCGAGTTTTACTGCACGGCAATAAAACCATCGTTTTTTAAATGACGGACATAAAAAAGGAGCTAATTAGCTCCTTTTTTATTATTTTGAAAACCAATAACGCTTATTTTTTATGATAAGCCATAGCGGTATCAACTTCGTCTGCTGAACCCATCACCACAGAAACACGCTGGTGAATGTCGGTAGGTGTTACTTCCATAATTGGGTCAAAAGCTGTGCTGGCTTTGCCGCCTGCTTGTTCGATCAACATACTCATTGGGTTGCCTTCGTACATAAGGCGTAATTTACCAGGCTTAGAAGGATCGCGGTTGTCGTAAGGGTACATAAAAATGCCACCGCGAGTAAGAATACGATGTACTTCTGCCACCATGGCGGCAACCCAGCGCATGTTGTAGCGCTTACCAAGTGGGCCTTCTTCGCCTTGAATCAAGTCGGCCACGTAGCTTTGCATTTCTGGTAACCAAAAACGTTGGTTCGACATATTGATAGCAAATTCTTGGGTTTGTGTGGGAATTTGAATGTTTTCACGCATTAATAAAAATTCACCGGTGGCAGGATCCATCGCAAAAGAATGAACACCATTACCGGTTGTTAGCATCAAAATAGTTGATGGGCCATACAAAACGTAACCAGCAGACACTTGTTCTGTGCCCGCTTGCAAATAAGCGTCTGGCTTAGAGGCATCAGCGTCTTTAGTGGTTTTTAAAATAGAAAAAATAGTACCGACAGTGACGTTGACGTCGATGTTAGAAGAACCGTCTAAAGGGTCGAATAAAACTAAGTATTCGCCGTCTTCGTTACACGCCACCGGAAAGTCTTCTTCTTCGCTGGCCATGCCTTTTACCATGCTTATGCTGGCTAGTTGCTGTTTAATAATGTCGTTAGAAATAACATCCAGCTTCTTTTGTGTTTCGCCTTGAATATTCTCTTCACCTGCACAGCCTAAAATGCCCGCCAATGCTCCTTGTTGTAGTTTTGCTGAAATATCAACGCAAGAAGTCATAAGACCATTAAGGATGGCAGCAATATCACTAGGAGTATTGTGTGCTTGCAAAAAAGAAGGCAAAGATTGCATATCTGAGTCTCGAATAGGGTGGAAGACAAAATAAAAAAGTGCTGCATCTTACCTGAAAATCCCCCGAGTTTGAATGCCTAAAGTTTGCACAACCCAGGTCTTTAACAAATGCATAACAAATGGCAGGTCTGGTGAAGGTGTGGCTTGGTCGGGCAAGAGCAAGTACACTAGCGCCATACGATTTTAGTGGTAATTGAGTATGCATCTTCATATTTTAGGTATTTGTGGCACCTTTATGGGTAGCTTGGCGCAGTTGGCAAAAGCGCAGGGTCATAAAGTTACGGGTTCTGATCAGGGCATTTATCCACCCATGAGTGATCAGTTGGCACAAGCTGGTATTGAAGTCATTGCCGGTTTTGATCCCAGTCAGCTCGAGCCTGCCCCTGATTATGTGATTATTGGCAATGCCATGAGTCGCGGAAATCCCGCAGTAGAGTATGTTCTTGATCGTGGCATACCTTATCTTTCGGGCCCCGACTGGATGGGTAAGTACTTACTTACTAATAAATGGGTGATGGCGGTTTCGGGCACTCACGGTAAAACCACAACCGCCTGTATGCTTGCTTGGATTTTAGAATACGCGGGTATGAATCCAAGTTATTTAATCGGCGGCGTACCAGAAAATTTTTCAACATCTGCACGACTCACCGATTCCAATTTTTTTATTATCGAAGCCGACGAATACGACACCGCTTTTTTTGATAAGCGCTCTAAGTTTATCCATTACCATCCAAGAACCTTGGTGATGAATAACTTAGAGTTCGATCATGCTGATATTTTTGATGATCTAGCTGCTATTGAACGTCAATTTCACCACCTGGTCCGAACGGTACCTGCATCGGGTTTGATTATCTATCCAGATGATAATGACGCTTTAAAAAGAGTAATTGAACAAGGGTGTTGGAGCGATCAAGGGTTATTAAATACTGCGCAAGGCTGGATGGTAGAAGCCGTGTTGGCCGACAGCAGCGAATTTAATATCTTGTATCACAATGACATTGTTGCCACGGTTCGTTGGGATTTATGTGGCGAGCACAACATGGCGAATGCCATGGCTGCCATCGTTGCTGCCCGTCATGTTGGCGTTGAGCCCAAAACAGCAGCCGCTGCCCTGGCTGAATTTCAATCGGTTAAGCGCCGTATGGAGTTGGTCGGCGAAGTTAATAATATCCGTATTTACGATGATTTTGCTCATCACCCCACCGCAATCAAGTTAACTCTTGCCGGTGCGCGGGCAAAAGGGATTGTTGAAAAAAGACCGGGACGTTTGCTGGCGGTGCTGGAGCCAAGATCAAACACCATGAAGATGGGTGAACATAAAGAAACCCTTGCTGCGAGTGTTGTCGATGCGGATAGCACTTTTTGGTTGGCGCCAGAAGGCTTATCATGGTCTTTGGCAGAAGCGGTTGCAGAATTACCGCAGCAAACGGTTTGTTATAGCGTCGGCGAACTGGAACAGCATTTGTTAGACGAGATTAAAGCCGGTGACGATGTGGTTATTATGTCTAATGGCAGTTTTTCTGGTTTGCATGGCTCCTTGTTGAGTCAGTTAAAAGCAAAGTATTAACTGCTTGCATAGATAGCCGTTCAAGCATCAGCCGTTAATTAAAAAGAAACCGTTAACTAAAAAGAAGCGAATGTTAAAAACCGCTTAAATAAGAGGATTAAAGGTGTCAACTTCAACGCCGCAAAAATACACCGCTAATGTGTGCGTCGCTATTACTGGTGCGTCTGGCTCACCGTACGCCATGCGCTTAATAGAAATACTGTTAAAAAGTGACTGCACGGTATCGGTTATTATCTCAAAAGCCGCGCAACTGGTGATGGCTACCGAAACTGAATATAAAATTCCGGGGCAGGTGCGTGGTCAAGCGGATTACTTACATGATTACTTTAAGGCTGATGAAGACCAGCTAAAAGTCTATGGCCGTGAAGATTGGATGTCGCCTTGGGCATCGGGCTCAGGACGAAATGGTGCCATGGTTATTTGTCCGTGCAGCACCGGTACCTTATCTGCTGTTGCTACGGGAGCTAGTAATAATTTGGTTGAGCGCGCTGCTGATGTAGCATTAAAAGAACGCCGCCAATTGATTTTAGTACCCAGAGAGACGCCGTTTTCAACATTGCATTTACAAAATATGTTGACATTAAGTCAGATGGGAGCAGTTATCTTGCCGGCTAGCCCAGGGTTTTATCATCAGCCGGAAAATATTGCTGATTTGGTTGATTTTGTGGTTGCGCGTATTTTAAATCAACTCAAAATCGAGCATCAGTTGTTGCCACGTTGGGGCGAAAAAACAGCTGAGTGATGCTTTGAAGCATTCTTCAATATAAAAAAGATACCTTATATAAAAAAGATGTCTTATATAAAAATATGCCTTTATTAATTTAATTTAATTTAATTTTTTGGAAGTAAAAATGAGCCGAGTAGAAAAGCGTGTATCAGCCGATGGCGATAAAGTGAAGCACATCATAATGGGATTCATTGCCGGTATTATAATCTCTGTATTGTCATTAGAATATTATGGGTATTTGCGTCATTCACGTGAAGTTGATTCTGCCACTGTGGAAGAGTTTAAGTTATTAACCTTAAAGCCAGGTTATGATGTAAAAACATCTTCTAAACCTTCGGGTAAAACAGCTTTTTGTTCGGGTGGTAGCTTACTAATGCGTGCAGACAAAACACCCTCTGCCGCTGGCATTTTAGTTGACGCTAAAAGCCGCGTGATTAAATGTGATAACAAAGCGTTGTAGGCTCGTTGTATAACCATGCAGCGAAATACACGTTACACCTGAAAATTAAAGAATACTGACTCAGCTTATAAAGATAATAATTATGAAGTCACCGCATAGGGTTTTATTAGGAAGCGCTTTCATTTTAGCGCTCAGCAGTTCGTTTGTGTCTGCTGACATCGAAGATATGGATAACGACGGTATTGCCGATAGTATTGATACTGATCGTGATGGCGATGGATTGTCTAATTTTTTTGAAACCGCGACCGGTTCAGACCCTAATGTGCCAGATCAGTTTGATCTAGATAGCGATGGTATCCCGGATTCCATTGATGCTGATCAAGACGGAGACGGTGTTTTAGATAAAGATGATCATTTCCCAAGAGACTCAAAGGCTGTTAGGGATACCGATGGCGACGGCGTGCCCGACAAGTTAGATAAAGACATCGATGGTGATCGAATTAGTAACGAATACGAAGCTCAGCTCGGTTTTGCTATTGATAATGCCAGTGAAACACCGGCAGATCGAGATAAAGACGGTATTCCCGATGCGCTTGATGCCGATATGGATAACGATGGTTATAACAATCGTCAAGATGTGTTCCCGTTAGACGATTCAGAATGGCACGATCTGGATAAAGATGGCATTGGTGATAACAGCGATGAAGACATCGACGGTGATGGCTATAACAATGACCAAGAACAGCAATTAGGTTTTGACCCTCGTTCGGCTAAAAGTAAGCCTAAAGATTTTGATAAAGACGGTATTCCTGATCAATTGGATGACGATCGCGATGGCGATGGTGTAGCAAACCACAAAGATGCATTCCCGGACGACCCACGAGACTTCTCCGACATTGACGGTGATGGTATTCCTGATAGTCGCGATCAAGATGCCGATGGTGACGGCATAGCCAATGTTTTTGAGTATCACCTAGGTACCGATCCATTAGACCCTAACAGTGCGCCTAAAGACAGTGATAAAGACGCTATGCCAGATGCTTTTGATACCGATAGAGATGGCGATGGTGTCGAAAATAACTTAGATGTTTTTCCGGATAACCCAAAAGAGTGGAACGATTTAGACACTGATGGGATTGGTGACAACGCCGATACCGACCTGGATAATGACGGTTATTCAAACGAATCTGAACAGGCTGCCGGTACCGATGAACGAGATGTTAACAGTGTTCCGTTAGATTTTGATAAAGATGGCATTGTTGATGTACTCGACGACGATATGGATAACGATGGCTATTTAAACGCCGTTGATGCTTTCCCTCTGAATAGCCAAGACTGGGCTGATTTAGACGGTGATGGTGTGGGTGATAATGCCGATAGCGATCGCGATGGCGATGGCATTAATAACGACTATGAAATGCGTCTGGGATTTGACCCAGATTCAGCCACAAGTGTTCCTGCTGATCTTGATAAAGACGGCACTCCAGATAATCTCGATGCGGATATCGATGGCGATTCTATTCCTAATGCTCTGGATGTTTTTCCATTAAATAAAGAAGAGTGGTTTGATACAGATGTTGATGGTATCGGCGATAATTCGGATCTTGACCGAGACGGCGATGGCATTAGTAACCAATTTGAAAAACAACTTGGCACCAATGATCTCGACCCTGCAAGCAAGCCAGGTGATAGTGATAATGATGGCATTCCCGATGCATTGGATGATGATCGAGACGGTGACGGTTATGTGAATGATAAAGATGCCTTTGCTGACGATTCTTCAGAATGGAGTGATATGGATGCAGATGGTCGTGGGGATAATTCTGACCTTGATATTGATGGCGACCGCATTAGCAATGTCTTTGAAATTAAACTGGGTTTTGACCCCAAAGACCCTTCTTCTGTGCCATCAGATATCGATAGCGATGGTATTCCTGATGCTTTAGATGATGATAAAGACGGGGATAATGTAGTAAACTCAGAAGACGCTTTCCCTAATGACGCTAACGAATCAACCGACATGGATGGCGACGGTATTGGCGATAACAGCGATCTTGATGTAGATGGCGATGGTATCAGTAATGAATATGAACTGGCATTAGAATTTAACCCTGATGATGCTCGATCAACACCTGCAGATATGGATAAAGATGGGATTCCTGATGCGTTAGACGATGATAAAGACGGTGATGGTAGAGCCAACGCCCTTGACCTGTTTGCAAACGATGGTCGTGAATGGGCGGATTTAGATGGCGATGGCATTGGCGATAATAGTGATAATGATCGTGACGGTGATGGTTACAGTAATCGTGCAGAAATCTCTGCGGGCACCAAAGTAGCCGACCCTTCGAGCTTTCCTGATGCGCTTAAACCGGTTCTTGAGAATGTGCGCTGGCATCCGATTGACTCTGTTAATGGTAGAGCCTCAGCTTATGAATTAACGGGCATGGCATTTGACGATGGAATGGGTCTTGATTCAATATGGTTGCAAGATGCTGCCGGTAATCGCTGGGCTGGTAACTTTATTTATGCCAGCCATTTTAAAGTGACCATACTTGCCACAGATAAAGCGGTTAATGCTAATAGCCTACAAGCTCCGTTAACATTGCACGTAACGGACAAGGCCGGTAATGAACAAGGCTTGCGTGTTACTTTGCCCCAGTAAGTTTATAGTAGATTTAAAAAGGCTGCTTAAATAGCCAAACAACATTCAATAAAAATAACAATAAGCGCTTAGCGCAATGGACATAACACCATGGAACAGATTAGCGACATTGATTCGACCACCGATACGTCACGCATAAGTATCAGTGCTCATTACACCGGATATATTTGGTATAACAATGGCTTGTCTCATGCGCAATTCGTTACCCCAATGGGGCGTGCTGCGTATTGGGCATTAAAGCCCATGAATGCTTTTATGCAGGTGATGGTTGGTGCCAGCATAGACACTTTTTTATTGCAGCGTCATTACGTACTTGATCACTTAGTTGAACAAGCCATTGCCGATGGTTATGAGCAGGTTGTTGAATTGGCAGCAGGCTTATCGTCTCGTGGCTATTTGGTTAAAAAAGCTCATCCTCATGTGCATTATGTTGAAGGCGATTTGCCGGGGATGTCTGCGCGCAAAGCCGAATTATTAGACAAATTAGGCCGCTCGGCGGGTCATGTAACCCAGCCTTGTAATATTCTTGATGAAGACGGCCCACTATCAATAGAAGCCTTGCTTTCTGGTTTGGATAACACTAAGAAAACATTAATTATCACAGAAGGTCTGGTTAATTATTTTGACTTGGCGACCATTCGCAAAGTTTGGTCTCGAATGGCGTTGGCAATGAAGCAATTTCCCAAGGCCCGTTATGTGACCGAAGTGTATCCTCAGCTTGAGCAGCACCCATCTTATAAATATGTGAAAGTTGCCCAAAAAGTAGTTGGTTTTTTTACTCAGGGAGAATACCCATTGCATTACAATTCTAACGAGTCAATGCAGCAGGGATTTTTAGAAGATGGTTTTGCACAGGTATCGGTGACCGCACCAGAAGACTATTATCAGACTCTTGATATGCCCACCAGTTCGCGACCAAGTCTCGTAAGATTGGTCGTGGCTGATTGCTAAAGTTCTTATTTTAAAAGGCTAACAAGTTTTATAAAGGCTAATAAGTTTATTGTTCAGAAAACGCCGCGATTTGAAGCGTCGTTTTCTGCTGTTTGGTTAAGCTTTGCAGTAAACGTTTTTGTAATTCTTGTGCGGTTTCTCCAGTAGACCAAGTCGCGGCGCTGGTGGACAAACTGAGTTCTGGAATAGGGTCCCAAGATTGCTGCTGCAAGTTACGTTTAATGCGCTCCATTAATACAATGGCACCATCATTAGGGCAGTGGGGCAGTAGTAAAATAAACAGATCTTCTTCTAAACGAAATATTTCATCACCTGCACGAATCAAATTTCGAGCGTGTTCTGTAAACACAGGTAAAAAGACTTCAATTGAACGACGGCCATGAATGTCTAACATTTGGTGATAGTCATCAACGGTGAGCGCAATTAAACTAATTGGGTCGTTAGAATTTTCACTGCGGCTGATTTCACGATCAAGAGTGTGATAAAAATGGCGTTTGTTATAAGCCCCACTGATTTGATCGGTTAATGCTAAGCGGCGCAGCGAGCTGCGTTTAATTTGAGTTAAATAGGCGTAGCACCATGCCGATCCCAAAAATAAAGAATAATTAATCCCCGAGCGCAGACCTTCTTGCCACCCCAAATTTGACCACATCATGATTGTAGTAACTAAAACGACAACTAGGTTAATAATAGTGGCGTTTAAAATAGGTAAACAAAAAAAGCTAAATAACGGCAGCGCATATAAATAATGCGTCATTAACGTTGGATAGTTGGGTAGTTGATACAGAGCCAAGATCGCCAACAAAATGATTAAAACATGATGCACCCAAGTTGACGGTGTATGGTCTCGATTAATATAAATAAATACTGCGCTAAATAAGAATGCAGGTACGCCAATCGCGCTAGAAAGTACCAATGAATAAAGCCCTTGGCGGTACTGATCAACCATTAATATACAAATAGCTAATGCTGCTAGTACGTATAATATTATCTGAATACGCAAAGTTAGTTGTTGCTGTTGCATTACTTGGCTTCCTCCAGCAACGAAGTTGCACGCTTTAATAAGCTGTAGCTGTCATCTTCTGGGCGATAAGTCTCCGTCTTAATTAAAAACTTATTTTTTGTTGCGTGTCGACTTTTGCTAATTCGGGTTAATAATTCTGCCCGTAATATCTCACCCTCTTCCGGGGTACTATTAGGCAGTACCACGACAAAATCGTCATTATCTAAGCGATAGCAGGTATCAAATTCACGAATGGTAGATTGTAAGCGGTGGCCTGCGTTGGCGATGCGGTTTTCAAACTCGTCTGTTTTAAGGTCGTGCCAAGACGCTGGTAAGCGAATAGAAATTAATACCAGACCGGTTCGTTGACGATCGGCGCGAGTGATTTCTTTGTTCATATTGTGATGAAATTGATGTTCGTTATAAACCTTAGTTAAAGGGTCTGTATTAATTAATTTAAATAGCATTAAATTATTACGCTCGTTAACGAGCGCATAAACCAGAGAAAATGCGTAGCAAGCAATGTAGGTAAATAGCAGTTGTAAGCGAACGTAGTTATCAAAGTTATTAAGAACCACCCAGAAGATAACCGCGCTGTAGGTAAGGGTGATGTAATTGGCAATATGAAAGGGAAACAAGAAAAAAACATAAATAGGAAAAAAATAAACCCATTGCACCACAAAAGTCTCTTGTTGCATGCCAAAAATGGTAAACACGCCAAGCAGAATGGTTAACCCCCACTCTACATAAGGTGGAGTGCGTTTTTTTCGACGCAGCAACAAGTAGCCGGCGTAAACGATTAACAAAGCACTGAAACTGGCAGCGACTAGGGCAAATAATAATTCTTCTTTTAAATAGTCCAACAGCGCAATAACGCTCAGTGCAAAAGCCGCTAATAAACAATAAACGACTTTAACTTGCATAATAACTATGTGTTGAAAAGCAGGCTTTTCCATAAAAGGCAGGGTACTTGTAACGGGTGATTGTGTAAGTGTAGTGTTAATTGGCAGATAGTTGCAAATAGAGTGGATGAACAAAGCATTTCTAGTCTGTATACTGATGCTTATTAAATGCTTTAAATTCAGTCTATATGCCAAGAGAGTGATGATGGAAATTCAACAATATATGCAAACCCTAGGTCAGCAAGCACGCCAAGCGTCTCGAGCAATGGCTCGTGCAACAACAGGGATTAAAAACCAAGCATTATTGAATATTGCACAACAGATTGAAGTCAGTAGAGATGCTTTAAAAGAAGCGAATGCTAAAGACATGGCGCGCGGTGAAGAAAATGGCTTAGACGCCGCATTACTAGATCGCCTCGAATTAACCGATGGTCGTATCGATACCATGTTAGAAGGCCTAAAGCAGGTTGCGGGTTTAGCCGACCCTGTCGGTGGTATTACTGATTTGAACTATCGCCCAAGCGGTATTCAAGTGGGTAAGATGCGCGTACCGTTAGGGGTGATTGGTATTATTTATGAATCACGTCCCAATGTGACCATCGAAGCCGCGAGCTTGTGCTTAAAATCAGGCAACGCTACGATTTTGCGTGGTGGTTCAGAAGCGATAGAATCGAACCAAGCGCTGGCCTTGTGCATTGCTAAAGGCTTGGAAGACGCAGGACTACCTGCGCAAGCCGTGCAAGTAGTAGAAACCACCGATCGTGCGGCCGTAGGTGAGTTAATCACCATGCCAGAATATGTTGATGTGATTGTTCCTCGTGGCGGCAGGGGCTTAATCGAACGTATTAGCCGAGATGCAAAAGTCACGGTGATCAAGCACCTTGATGGTATTTGTCATGTGTATATCGATGAAGAGGCCGATCTCGCAAAAGCGACTAACATTGCAATTAACTCTAAAACTCATCGTTATGGCACCTGTAATACCATGGAAACCTTATTGGTTCATGAGAATATCGCAGCAAAAATTTTGCCTGATTTAGAATCGGCCTATTCGTCATTGGGCGTTGAGTTGCGAGGTTGTGAAAAAACTCTAGAAATCTTATCCACAGCTGTTGCCGCGACGGCAGAAGATTGGGATACCGAATATTTAGCGCCGATTTTGGCGATTAAGATTGTTGCAGACTTAGATGAAGCCATCGATCATATTAATGCTCATGGCTCACACCACACCGATACCATTGTTAGTGAGAACTATACCAAGTCACGTCGTTTCTTAGTTGAAGTAGACTCTAGCTCGGTGATGATCAACGCCTCAACCCGTTTTGCCGATGGTTTTGAATATGGCTTGGGCGCTGAAATTGGTATTTCTACCGATAAAATCCACGCCCGTGGCCCCGTTGGTCTTGATGGCTTAACATCGCAGAAGTATGTGGTATTAGGTGACGGCGAAATCCGTAAGTAGAGAATTCGACATTTGGGGCTTATAAATCGATTCATGATTAGGTATTTATTCCGCAAAACGGCGTAAATACTTCCCTGTAGCCTTAGGTTCGGCATCCATGCCTCGCATATTTGCTACACAAACACCTAATAATGAATCTAACGTCAACTTATGATTCTTAAATGTATTTAACTTCTCTAATAAATATAATATGACCAAACACATTGCGATATTAGGCGGCACGTTTGACCCCATTCACATCGGCCACTTGCGGATGGCGGTGGAGTTGCGCTTGGCGGGCTTTGATGAGGTGCGTTTAATACCCAACAACGTACCGCCTCATCGCGAACAACCCAAAGCCAGCGCTCAGCATCGATTAACTATGGTGCAACTAGCCTGTAAAAATCTTGCCCAGCAAGGTATGAAGGGCATCATTGCCGATGAAATCGAACTTAAACGCGACCAGCCAAGCTATAGCGTAGCAACACTAGAGTTGTTGCAAGAGCAGCTGGGTAAAGAAACAAAATTAAGCTGGGTTATTGGTGACGATGCCTGGAAATCGATCGATCAATGGCACCGAATTGATGAGTTTTTAGCCTTGGCTAATTTAGTGATTATTAACCGAGGTCATGATAATCAGTTCCCAGATGACTCATTGCAGGGTCAGTGGCTGAAACAACACGCCACAGCACTGGATAATTTGTTAGAATGCTCCAACGGAAAACTAATTCGCCTAAACTGGCGTTTATTAGACGTATCTGCAACTTACTTGCGTGAATTATTAACGCAGGGAAATGGAGCGCAACTTTTGACTCCAGATGTAGTCATTAACTACATCGCAGAAAACCAACTTTATAAACTTGACTGAAAGCAATAGCGAAGACTCAATGCAAACTGAAGAAATAAAACAATTAGTTATCAATGCCCTAGAAGACATGAAAGCTAAAGACATCACCGTAATTGATGTACAAGGCCGCACCTCGGTAACTGATTACATGATCTTAGCGACCGGTACGTCTAAAAAACACGCCCAAGCCGTTTGTGATAACGCGTCTGCAGAAGCAAAAGCGAAAGGTCTAAAGCCTCTCGGTGCAGAAGGCCGCGACTCATCCGATTGGATGTTACTCGATTTAGGTGACGTTATTGTTCACGTGATGACAGAGCAAGCCCGTATTTTTTACGACCTAGAGCGTCTGTGGGGCGAACCCAGTGAAGAGCAAGCTAATGCTGCTCAAGATTCTGAATAGTTTAGGTTCATAAAACACGATGAAATTGCGTTTATTAGCGGTTGGCCAAAAAATGCCATCATGGGTAGAGCAAGGCTATAAAGAATATGCCAAACGCCTGCCAGCCGATTGCAGTCTAGAACTGGTAGAGCTTGCCAGTGGTCATCGCGGTAAAAGCACCTCTGTTGCTAAAGTAAAACAGCAAGAAGGTGACATGCTGTTAAAAGCCATCAAACCGCAAGAGTGGGTGGTCGCTTTAGACGTAAAAGGTAAGCCTTGGAGTACGGAGCAATTAAGTGAACAACTGGCCAGCTGGCGAATGGATGGCAAAGACATCTGTTTATTAATCGGTGGCCCCGATGGTATGAGCGATGAAGTAATGGCCCGCGCTAATCAGCGTTGGTCATTATCTAACTTAACTTTGCCGCACCCGCTGGTACGTATTGTCATGGCTGAGCAGGTTTACCGTGCTTGGACAATCCTACAAGGTCACCCCTATCATAAATAACCTTATGCTTTGCAACCCAAATAAAAATAACAGCAGCCGCTAAGCGAGAGTCAGTGAATGTTAGGGAATTCGTTTAGAGATAAAAAGGCAGAGCAACGACTGTTTCGCAGTCGAGCCATCTTCATGACGATCTTTGTATTTGTATTACTGTCTGTTTTGGGCGCGCGTATTGCTTTTTTGCAAATTGTGGAGCATCAAAAATATCAAGACTTATCTGAGAATAACCGCATTCAACTTAGGCCCATTGCACCGAACAGAGGCTTAATTTTTGATCGTAATGGCATCTTGCTTGCCGAAAACATTCCAAGTCATAGCTTAACACTAGTAAAAGAACGCGTTAAAGATGTAAACGCCAGCCTCGATTATTTAAAAACCCTGATTGATATTAGCGAACGCGATGAAGAACAATTCCGCAAGCGCCTTAAATACCGTCGTCGTCCCTTTGAGCCAGTTGTGGTTAAGCACCAACTGGAAGAATCTGAAATTGCTAAGATTATGGTTAATCGTTACTACCTTCCCGGCATCGATGTCGAAGCAAGGTTGATTCGACATTATCCAGAAGGTGAGTCAGCGGTTCATGCTTTGGGTTATGTTGGCCGTATTAACGAGAGAGAAGTGCAGCGGCTGGATAAAAAACAATACAGCGCAACGAAGCACATTGGCAAGCTGGGCATTGAGCGCCGCTATGAAGATGAATTGCACGGACAAGTAGGCTATCAAAAAGTAGAAACTAACGTGCGCGGTAGAATTTTACGAGTAATTGAACAGCAAGATCCGATTCCGGGTAAAAATATTGTATTGCACCTTGACCAGCGTCTGCAGCGAGCATCAGCCAAAGCTATGGGAGACTTTCGTGGTGCTGTGGTTGCCATCGATGTCGCCAGTGGCGGTATTCTAGCGCAATACAGCAATCCCAGTTATGACCCTAATTCCTTTGTTACCGGCATTTCTCATACTGAATACGCGGGTTTGCGCAAAGATCTAGATTTACCGTTATTTAACCGTGCAATTCGCGGCCAATATGCCCCGGCCTCTACTTTGAAACCTTTTTTAGGGTTAGCTTTTTTAGATGCTGGTGTGGTGACTTGGCAGCAGAAAATTGATGATAAAGGATGGTATAAACTAGAAAACGACGATCGCCTGTATCGTGATTGGAAGCGCACTGGCCATGGCTTTGTTGATTTGCATGATGCCATGGTCGAATCTTGTGACACCTATTTCTATGAAGCTGCTTTTCATGCCAGTATCGATCGCATTGCCCCATTTTTGGCTCAGTTTGGTTTTGGCCGTAATATGTCCTACGATGTCCCTAATGCCCTGCCAGGATTATTGCCTGATCGACAATGGAAACGAGCTCATCGAGGTCGTTCTTGGTACGCGGGTGATACGGTTAATTTAGGTATTGGCCAAGGTTTTATGTTAACCACACCGCTACAATTAGCTACTGCCACCGCCATGTTAGCAGCTAAAGGCAAATGGAAAACCCCGCGTTTAATGCAAAGCGTAGGCAGTGAAACTAAGATTGATACCGATAAAGTCTTGGCAAACATTGTTTTAAAAGACCCTAAAGACTGGGATAAGATGTTTAAGGCCATGGAGGACGTAATTATAGGTACAAAAGGGACCGCCCGCTCATTGCGCCATAACCTTGAATTTAGCATCGCTGGTAAAACCGGTACCTCGCAAGTAGTAAGTATTGCTCAAAATGAAGAGTATGATTCCGAGATGTTAGCCGAACGTAACAGAGACCATGCTTTATTTGTCGCTTTTGCACCGATTAAAAATCCTTCTATTGCTATAGCGGTCATTGTAGAAAATGGTGAGTCCGCAGGCCGCACAGCAGGGCCAATCGCCAAAGCGGTTATGGAAGAATACCTGTTAGGAGCACAAGGCTAATGGCGAGTGTTGATTTTAGCCACCAAATGAATCGAGATGTTAATGAAGATGGCTTTCAGCGCAGTAAAGCGCTATTTGCCCGTATTCATATCGATCTTATGTTACTGCTATTGTTATTACTGTTGTGCGGCAGTGGTTTACTCATCTTATACAGCGCCAGTGGTCAAGATTGGTCAATGGTGCAAAAGCAAGGCGTGCATTACTTAATTGGTTTCTCTGCACTGCTGGTGGCAGCACAAATTCCTCCTCGGGTTTATCAAGCGCTGGCACCTTGGGCTTATGCTGCTGGAGTATTGGCCCTTATTGGCGTGCTGGTACTGGGTGTATCGGGAAAAGGCGCTCAGCGTTGGTTAGCTATTCCTGGATTGCCTAGGTTCCAACCTTCCGAATTAATGAAACTGGCGTTACCGCTATTAATTGCCTGGTATATGGCATCACACTCAACTCCGCCTAAGTTAAGCACTTTGGCCAAGGCCATGGTGTTAATCGCTATTCCTTTAGTATTAATTCTAAAACAACCAGATTTAGGTACCTCTATATTGATAGGCACTTCAGGAATTTTGGTATTGTTTTTTTCTGGCATGCCTTGGTGGTTAATTTTCTCAATGATCAGTATCGTTGCTGCAACGGCCCCTTTGATGTGGTTTTTTGTGATGCACAGCTATCAAAAGCAAAGAGTGCTGACATTTTTAAATCCCGAAAGTGATCCGTTAGGTTCGGGGTGGAATATAATTCAATCAAAAACGGCCATTGGTTCTGGTGGAATTGAAGGCAAAGGCTGGTTGCAGGGAACTCAGTCGCAATTAGAGTTTCTACCAGAGAGTCATACCGATTTTATTATTGCGGTACTGGCAGAAGAACTGGGCTTAATTGGTGTGGTTTGTTTACTGATTCTCTATTTTTTAATTGTAATACGCGGGCTTTATATAGCGTCGGTGTGTAAATCTTTATTTGGGCGACTGTTATCGGGCAGCTTAATTGTTACTTTCTTCATTTATATCTTCGTCAATATTGGCATGGTAAGTGGTTTGCTACCCGTTGTAGGCGTACCTTTGCCTTTGGTGAGTTGGGGTGGAACATCGGTGGTGAGTTTATTAGCCGGGTTTGGTGTAATGATGTCTATGCATACCCATAAGCATAAGTCTTAAAATGAAAAGAAGGGTAAAACGCAACGAAAGTTCCTCGTTAAGCAAGACGATTCGGTATATCTTTGTATAAGAAGGCAACCATACTATTTTAGGCGTTTAAGCCTGTTTTTTAGTAATGCTAAACGTGATTTAGAGAACATTGTGACAATATTTAGGGATAAACAAGTGATTAATTTTTTTAGTAAAACAGCCGCACAAAAAACAAAAAAAAGTGGCCTAGCCATACTGATAGCAAGTTGTTCTCTTATGGCAAGTTACAACGTTAATGCAAGTTACGCAGAGCACCCTCGTTTTGACGAGTTCGCAAGCGAATTAGAAGCTGAGCACGGTATTAAGCCGGCACAAACAAAAGCTTGGTTAGAGCAATCTGAGCGAATGGAATCAGTGTTGGAAGCGATTTCGCGCCCAGCAGAAAAAAGACTGACTTGGGCTGATTACCGTAAAATTTTCTTAACAGAAAAACGCATTGAGCAAGGTAAGCAATTTCTTAAAGATAATGCTGAGTTATTAGCAAAAGCCGAACAAGAATTTGGTGTACCAAAAGAAATAATTACCTCAATTATTGGTGTCGAAACTTACTATGGGCAGCGCCAAGGCAGTTATCGAGTCCTAGATTCTTTATCAACGCTGGCTTTCGACTATCCAAAACGCTCGCTGTTTTGGCGTGAACTGAAAGAGTTCTTTGTCATGAGCCAAGAACAATCGGTCGATCCAGGAACAGTGAAAGGTTCTTATGCGGGCGCGATGGGCTATGGCCAGTTTATACCGAGCAGCTATCGTTATTACGCCATTGACTATGATGGTGACGGCAAAAAAGACCTGTGGACGAATAAAGCTGACGCAATTGGAAGCGTCGCTAATTATTTTAAACGTCATGGCTGGAAAAACGGTGAACCTGTTACTCAACGCGTGCGTGTGAGTGGTGATAAATATCAAGAAGCTGTGAATGACCGTTTAAAACCTAAATGGAATGCCGGTGAGCTAAAGGCTTTAGGTGTTGCTCCTACTCAAGAGATTGCTGACGACGCCAGTGCCACCTTGGTTAAGTTAATGGGTGAAAAGGGTGCAGAGTTTTGGCTAGGAAATCATAACTTTTACGTGATCACCCGCTATAATCACAGTCGCATGTATGCGATGGCTGTTTATCAATTAAGCCAAGAATTTAAATAGCGGTATCATGCAAACACATACCCAAGATAATGCTGTTGAAGCATCCACGCTTGTGACTAAAAGGTTGATTTTAATGATCAGCCTTTTAGTTTGTTTCTCTACCTTAGTAACCGGCTGCACTTCTAGTCGTTATAAGCACGCTCAAGATTTTGTTCCCAACCCCATTCTCGATCCGTCGGTGTTAGTCGATGCCAAGATCAAACCAGAGCCTTTAAGCGCAATGGGTAATCCCAAACGTTATACCGTATGGGGTAAAGAGTACACAGTGCAGCATCGCCCAGTGGGCGCTTTGCAAGAAGGCTTGGCTTCTTGGTATGGCATGAAGTTTCATGGTCATGCGACCTCTAATGGCGAAATTTACGATGTTTACCAAATGACAGCTGCGCATAAAACCTTGCCATTACCCAGTTATGTAAAAGTCACCCGTAAAGATAATAATGAATCAGTGGTTGTGCGAGTGAATGACCGTGGTCCGTTTCACCAAGGGCGCATTATCGACCTTTCTTACGCCGCAGCGGTAAAGCTAGGCATTAATAAAATGGGAACAGCCGAAGTCTTAATGGAGGTTCTGTCTACACCTCACACAGGTCCTCAAAAATGGTTGCAAGTATCTGCGTTGAGCAATCCAGATGCGGCTGAAACATTAAAGAATAAATTACAAAGCATACAGACATGGCCGGTTAAGGTTGTTCATGATTCGCTTAAAAAATTATACCGAGTCAGGATTGGCCCTGTGCCAGATGGTCTAGAAACAGAAAAAGTGAACCAGACTTTAGTCGAACAACATTTGCCAGTACCGCTTAAATTAGCCGAACACCAGCTCTAAAAAGCCAGTGATCATTTGCTCTTAGAACCTTCGGCTCAGAGCTGATCAGATTTAGCACAATGATGTTTGAACTGTTACAATGCGCTAATAATTAACACTAAATTCACCGATACATAATTAAGTTATACCCTTATGAGCCTACGTCAGATTATAAAGAACCGAATTACTACCGTTTTTAGCGCTACTGTTATTTTATCTAGTGTATTTTTTACCAGTGCACAAGCTGAATCAGTGATCATTCCTAAGCCTCCAGTATTAAACGCAACGGCTTATGTATTAATGGATGCAGCAAGTGGTGAGATATTAGTTGAAAAAAATGCCAACAAAAGATTACCGCCGGCCAGCATGACCAAGATGATGACCAGCTACCTAGCAACCCATGAATTAGCTTTGGGAAATCTAGGTGAGCAAGACCCTGTGCCTGTTAGTATTAAAGCGTGGAAGATGGGCGGTTCTAAAATGTTTATTCGCGAAGGCCGCGATGTGCCGTTTATCGACTTAATTAAGGGTATTATTATTCAGTCGGGTAACGACGCCAGTGTTGCGGTTGCTGAATATGTGGCAGGTTCAGAAGATGCGTTTGTCGATTTAATGAACCGTCATGCACAAAGAATGGGGATGGAGAATACGCAGTTCAAAAATTCAACTGGATGGCCAGCAGAAGGACATTACTCCAGTTCGATGGATATGGCTTTGCTAGCGCAAGCGATTATTAATGAGCACCCAGAGTACTATGGTTTGTATAAAGAAAAGTACTTTGAGTTTAATAAAATCCGCCAACCTAATCGTAATAAATTATTATGGCGTGACCCTAGTGTTGATGGTTTAAAAACAGGCCACACTGAAGAAGCAGGCTTTTGTTTAACGGCATCGGCAATCCGAGACGATATGCGCTTAATTGCCGTCGTCATGGGCACCAATAGCGAAAATGCCCGTGCAACCGAAACTCAAAAATTACTGACTTATGGCTTCCGTTATTATGAAACGCATCGTTTGTATCAGGCCGGTGCGAGTATTAAAACACTGCCAGTATGGTATGGCGAACAAACTGAGTTTGACGTTGGTGTTGAAGAAGACATGTTCATTACCATTGCTCGTGGTTCAAAAGAGCAACTAGAAGTGGAAACGCTAACGAATGAATATATCGAAGCACCTCTGCAAACAAGTGACGGTTTAGGTACATTAACAGTGCGCTTAAATGGTGAAACTTTAGCTGAACGTCAGCTTGTGGCCCTAACCGATGTTGAAGAAGCCAGCTTCTTCAGTCGCTTATGGGATGGTATTAAATTATTCTTTATTAAACTCATTGGTGGCGAAGGCTAGAGCTAGGAAGCAATGATGAAAATACCAACTAAAAGTACCCTGCCTAAGGGTACTAAAGTAAATAAAGAAGCCCCTAAAATTGAGTTTCCTTGTGCTAATTACCCGATTAAAGTGGTTGGTAAATGCATAGCCGGTTATGACGCTATTGTGATCGAGGTGTTGCGTCGTTACGACCCAAATTTAGATGTAAACAAAGTACATGCTAAAGATAGTGCTAAAGGATCGTTTCGCTCCGTAACCTTGTACATAACGGCAACAGGAAAAGATCAGTTAGAAAAACTTCATCAAGAATTAACAGCGCTTGATTGCGTAAAAATGGTTATGTGATGACTTGCTCAACGCTGATTGTACGCAATTTTATCGGTGAAAATAGCACAGACACTCTGCTTAATTACTCGCAAACCCACGAGAAAATGCTTGAGTTCACACTAAATAGAAGTGAACACAGTCAAGATGAGATTTGGTTATTGCAGCACCCCAGAGTATTTACTCAAGGTCAGGCAGGAAAGGCCGAACATGTTTTGTTTGCGGGAGATATCCCAGTTATACAAAGTGATCGCGGTGGCCAAGTCACTTATCATGGCCCAGGCCAGCTGGTGGTGTACTTAATGATCGACATCAAGCGTAAAGAATGGGGCCCGAGGCAGTTAGTAAGTGCCATTGAAGATGCGATTGTTGCCGCTTTAGGTGACTTTGGTATTACCAGCTCTCCTAAAAAAGACGCTCCCGGCGTTTATGTTCGCCAAGCGGTCGGCGATGCCAAAATTGCTTCATTGGGTTTACGTATTAAGCAAGGCCGATCTTTTCACGGTTTAGCACTTAATATCGATATGGATATGGAGCCTTTTCAGCGTATTAACCCTTGTGGTTATGCCGGCATGGCAATGACTCAGGTAAAAACTGAACTACTACCCAATCAACAGTGTACATTGCAGACACAAAAGACACTTTTTGAAAACGTAAGCACACAGTTAAAACACCACTTAATAAAATGCTTGCACTATACTAATGCGATTGAAATGAACGAAATCGACCCTGCTAATTAAATCGTTCACTCAAAAGCCACCAGACCCACTATTTGTATTAGGTGTTTATGACTGATTTAGATAAAACTGCCGCTCAACTCACTACCCAGCCTGCATCGAAACCTAAAGCACAGCGCGCAGTCCAAGGTGAAAAACTTCGAGGTGCTGAAAAAGTCGCTCGAATTCCAATAAAAGTAATTCCTACAGAGACCATGCCGCGTAAACCAGATTGGATTCGTGTGCGCATACCGTCGTCTCCCAAAATTAGTGAGATCAAAGAAAAACTGCGTAAGCATAAGCTACACACCGTATGCGAAGAAGCTAATTGCCCCAACTTAGGGGAATGCTTTGGTGGTGGTACGGCAACATTCATGATTATGGGTGATATTTGTACCCGTCGTTGTCCATTTTGCGATGTTGCCCACGGTCGCCCCAATGCACTTAACCAAGATGAGCCTAAGAGCTTAGCAATTGCCATTGCCGACATGAAATTAAATTACGTGGTCATTACCTCGGTTGATCGTGATGACCTTAGAGACGGTGGTGCGCAGCATTTTGTTGATTGTATTCGTGAAACCCGTGCGCTTAGCCCGAATATCGAAATTGAAGTATTGGTGCCCGACTTCCGCGGTCGTATGGATGTTGCTTTAGCTATTATGGAAACCGACGTGCCGGATGTGTTTAATCACAACCTAGAGACGGTACCGCGCCTGTATAAAGAATCGCGTCCTGGTTCTGATTATCAGTGGTCACTGGATTTACTGCAGAAATACAAAGAGCGTTGCCCGGATGTAAAAACCAAATCAGGCATTATGTTAGGTTTGGGTGAAACTGATGAAGAAGTGATTGAAGTCATGAAAGATCTGCGTGCTCATGATGTTGATATGATTACACTTGGTCAGTATTTACAGCCTAGTAAAAATCACCTACCGGTAGATCGCTTTGTTACCCCAGCGGCTTTTGACGAATTAGGAAGAATCGCTAAAGAGCTAGGCTTTAAGCATGTCGCCAGTGGACCTATGGTGCGATCTTCTTACCATGCTGATCAGCAAGCCCATGGTAAGTTTTCATAAGAGATAACCACTAAATAGGTGGCTAAGCAGCCAGCAATATAAGCTGGCTGCAAAGGTTAAAGGCTAACCCAATGCGGCTTGCTTTTTATTTACAAGGTCTTCTAAGAAGTGAATGATCTGTTTGCCAGATTGTTTCATTGCTATCTCATTTTTAGAATTTTTAAGTCCCTCTAAGTCAAACTTCTCCGATTCATCTATGCCAGCAAGTGCCATAGCCCATTCAGAAAAGCTTCTTTCACTTGCTTCTTCAAAATTTAATACAGTAATGTCTGCATGGCGATTATCCATTTGAATAATTTCAAAAAGTGATTCGATATTTTCTTCCTCGCCTTCAATTACTTGGCAAAAATATCCACCAGAAAATAATAAAGCACCCGTAATGCCCATTACTGGATTGTTTTTATGGGCCGATTTTAAAATAGAATCTATTTCACTTTTGAGATTAGCTTGATCTCCAATGATTGTGTTTTTACTGATGTAAGATAATTTGTATAAATTGCTCATAAAACACCTTTTAAATTGCTACTTTGGAGTGTTGTAAAAAATCGGTTATTTCTTTCTCTAATAGAGGTTTAGAAAAATAATAACCTTGAATTAAATCCGCACCAAGCTCGGTCACAATAGCCAACTGGCTCGCAGTCTCAACGCCTTCAGTAATCACATTTAGCCCTAAACCATTGGCGACACCATAGATACCACGCGCAATAATGCGGGCTTTATCAGATTTTTCTTGATCAGCAGAATCTAAGTCAAGAATGAAGGACCGATCTACTTTTAAATCGCTAATGGGTAGTGTTGTGAGTTTAACTATAGACGAGTAACCCGTGCCAAAATCATCGAGAGCGACCTTGCAGCCTAGCGAACGAATTTTCTGCAGGCTAGCGGGCACGCTATCAGCAAACTCAACTGATTCTGTTATTTCAATTCTAATTAAATGGGGTGCAATGCTTGATGATTCAATTGCTTGTTCTAATGAATTGAGCAGAATGTCAGCATTAATTAGCTGTTTCGGACTTACATTGATGCTAATGGACAAGTTTGGAAGGTTTAAAGTTTGCTGCCATTGAACGGTATCAGCACAGGCCTTTCTTAATACCCAGGCGCCTAGTACATCCATCACGCCAATATCTTCTGCGACATGAATAAAGTTACTTGGCATAACGGTGCCTAACTCTGAATGGTTCCAGCGTAATAGCGCTTCTAAACCAGCAACGTTTTGTTGGTTCCTAGAAATAATGGGCTGATAAGCAATATAAAACTCATCGCTAGCAATCGCATTAAAAAGTTCGTGAGAATTACTAATTAATGAACGTCGTAGATCATTAGCAACTTGGTGTTCTTTTTTAGCAGTGTCTAGCATATGAGTTTCAAATAAACAGACTTTAAGACCATTCATTTTGGCGTAATGCAAAGCGGCTTCTGCACAATGCATTGCGTTAGTATAAGACTGTTCAGCTAGTTTGGCAGTAACTAAGCCTATTCGAACACTTAATACTATTATTTTTCCACGGACTGCAAATGGGCGCTGAATAAAATCTTGTAGTTTTTCGATGTATTGTTGAAGTTCTAAGTCACCATCAAAAACAAGGCAGAAGTTATCACCATGAGATCGATAAATACACATAGCGTCAGAAAATATTTTGGATAACCGTTTAGCGGTCATCGTTAGGATTTTATCAGCTAGTGAGTTACCCACGCTGTCGCTTATTTGCCCAAACCTAGAAATCTCTAATACAATAACATGCGCCGAAGTAACTTTGTCGGTAAGGATTAACTCTTCAACAAGCTGGCAACCATAAACCCTATTAGGGAGTTCAGTTAGTGTATCTATGTGGTTTAGAGTTTCGGCTACCATTGTCTTTCTCAAAAACTATTCAGTTGCATTTATTATATTAGAATTAGATAACAAATTAACTTTTTTATCAATTTAACTGTTTTTGTGTCATGACTGAACGTTATTTATGTAATCTTAAGAGTTATATAGTGAGGGAGTTTTGGGGAGTGGGGATAAAAAAGGTCTTAAACTCTAATTGTTAAAAGTTTAAGACCTTTTAGCCTAAGCAGGTTCGTTTGTAACTAATCTAACTGAATACGGTTTAATCGATATTATTTACTAGCAGGTGTTGCTGTCGTTTTAGCGATTGGCTTTTTTGCTACAGGCTTTTTAACCGCTGGTTTCTTTGCTACAGGCTTTTTTGCTGCAGCTGATTTAGTTGGTGCGTTAGCAGTGACTTTTGGCTCTGCTTTGTCAGCCACTTTTTTTGTGCCAACTAACTTCGCTTTAGAATCCTTTTTTACCTTAGACGTTGCTTTTGCTTTTTTCTCAGCCTTTTTTAACGCTTTTTTCTCGGCTTTTCGTTCTGCTTTTTTTAAACTTTTCTTTGCTTTTCTGGCTTCTTTTTTCGCTTCTTTCTTTTCAGCTTTTTTGGTTGCCTTTTTTTCAGCTTTCAACACTTCTTGTTTAGCCGCTTGTTTTTTAGCTTTCTTTTGTACATTTTTTTTAGCTGCTTTTTTCATTGCTGCTTTTTTAGCTTTAGCTTCTTTTAATTCAAGCACAGCATCTTCTAATTTTTTCAAAGACTTCTTAGCTGCTTGCTCAGCTTTCTTTGAGTTTTCTAATGCCTTTTCAGCTTTTTTAGATGCTTTTTTAGCCAATTCTGTAGACTCTTTTACCGCTTTCTGGCTCTTTTTAATCAAAGCTTCTAAAGATTTATTGTCTTTCATGTGTACTTCCTGATTTTAAGTTAATTAATGTATTAAGCTAATGGTTAACGGTTATTTGTCGTTGTTGTACAAGCTGCTGGGTGTGCCAACAATAAGCGGATCAGCCTGGCCAACGACTCGCTCATCTTTGCCCGGATAATCTACGGTGGATAAAAAGTGACGCATGCAGTTTATTCTGCCGCGTTTTTTATCGTCTGAGCGAATAATAGTCCACGGTGCGTCTTTACTATGAGTATGGAACATCATGTTGTTTTTAGCCTGACTGTAATCATCCCATTTTTCCAGTGAAGCCATATCAATAGGGCTTAACTTCCACTGTTTTAATGGGTCTTTTTGGCGCGACTTAAAACGATTAAATTGCTCGGTCTGGCTAACAGAGAACCAATATTTAAATAGAATGATACCGCTGTTAACCAGCATGCGCTCTAACTCTGGGGCTTGTCTTAAAAACTCTAAATATTCTTGGTCGCTACAAAACCCCATAACTTTTTCTACCCCGGCGCGGTTATACCAAGAGCGGTCAAATAAAATGATTTCACCTTTGCTGGGTAAGTGCTGTATGTAGCGCTGGAAATACCATTGGTTACGCTCTCTAGCATTGGGTTTTTCTAAAGCAACAACGTGAGCGCCACGAGGGTTTAAATGTTCCATAAAGCGCTTAATCGTACCGCCTTTGCCAGCTGCATCACGACCTTCAAAAATAATCACAACTCGTTGCTTGGTTTCTTTCACCCAATTTTGCATTTTGAGTAATTCTATCTGCAATTCGTGTTTGTGCTGTTCGTATTCCAATACATCCATTTTTTTCTCATAGGGATAGCTGCCGTCAGCATTCCATGGAATTCTTTTGGTGTTGGCATCGAGATCAAAAACGATTTTTTTATTCACGCTTCCTCCTTGGTAAATCGTTTAAATAAGATTAATACAGTTTTTTAAATACCGTTTTATTGTCTATGTCTTTGATTATAGATGTAAAATAACTATAATTATAATCATATAAAGTTATATCTAGGATAATAATAAGTTATTATGATGAATCTTACTCAATTGGCGTTGTTTCGTGATATTGCGAGAGAATTAAGTTTTATAAAAGTAGCGCAGCAAAACCATATATCCCAACCTGCGGTAAGTGTGCATATTAAAAAACTAGAGCACGAACTGGGTAAAAAATTATTGGTTCGTTCTCCTCACAATATTCAGTTAACGGCTGAAGGGTCAATTATCTTGGCCGATGTAAAGAAGATTTTGTATTTATGCGATAACTTAAAGATTAATACTAATTACCAGCAAGAAACCTTAGAAGGTCATATTCGTATTGCGGCTATCCACAGTGTGGGCATGTATGAAATTGGCGATTTTTTATCTACTTTTATGAAATCTTACCCAAAGATTAGAATACATTTAGAATTTCGACGATCCGATGAAATTTATTCACTGCTGTTAACCGAGCGCATTGATATCGGTGTTGTAGCTTATCCAGAAAAGCGTACTCGAATTCAGGCGTTGCCTTTAGGCCAAGATGAATTGGTGCTCATCGTCGATAAAAGCCATCCACTTTGGGGAAAGAAATCAATTAAGCTGGAAGAAATTAATCAGCAACCTTTTGTTGCTTTTGAGGAAGGTATTCCGACTCGTGAGGCGATTGATAAGATTTTGCTAGAAAAAGGCATCGAGGTTGATATTCGTATGACAAACGATAACATCTTTACCTTAAAGAAAATTGTTACGGCAGGCATCGGTGTTTCTATTGTGCCGACCAGTGCCGTTGATGAGGAAGTATTGGACGGGGTTTTACACAGAGTAAAAATTCGTGATATCGATTTGTATCGTCCGTTATCGGTATTAAAACTTAAAAAGAACCGATTAAGTCCACCGACAGAAGTGTTTGTTGATCAGTTACTAAAGTTTCATGCATCTTAATGCTGGTTATTGACGTATTAGACAGATGACTAGGGTGAAAGGATTTAAACTATTTTTTAATTCTTTCAAGTTCTTTCAAACTGACAACTCTGTAAGCATTAATTGTATTTACCTAGGTATCTGAATAATGAATCAAATTAATCCTAAAAAGTTATTACACAGCAAGTGGACCGCAGTAAAACCGGTTAATAAAGAAAAGCATTTTATGGTAACGGACGTCGAGTACGATGAAGAAGGTGTTGTTATTTTATGTTGTATCGAAGCGGTCTTGTCTAAGCGCAGCATGGAAATTAATTGGCAGGATTTAAAGCAAACACAACACTGGCGCCAAGGTTGGAAATAACTTTTTATTAGGCGTTAATTTTTACTGAGGAAATAATTTATGTGGGATCAAAGATACAGCGAAGCCGGTTTTGCGTACGGAGAAGCCGCAAACGATTTTTTGAAATTGCATTTCAAGCATATCCCCAAACGGGGGCGGGTGCTTTGCTTAGCCGAAGGCGAGGGTCGTAATGCTGTCTTTTTAGCCCAGCAAGGCTATCAAGTAACCGCGGTCGATCAATCGCAAGTGGGATTAGAAAAGGCACAAGACTTAGCCGCTAAACAAGGTGTTGCCATAGAAACGGTTGTGGCGAATCTGTCTGAATTTGATTTGGGTAAAGATTGCTGGGATGGCATTGTATCTATTTCAGCGCATGTACCCGCGGATCTTCGCCAGCAATTGCATCAGCAGTCTGTGCTGGCCTTAAAAGCCGGTGGTGTGTTTGTATTAGAAGCTTATACGCTCAAGCACCTAGAGCTGGATGGTGCCGGTGGCCCACCTCCTTCGCAAAAAGATATGTTTATGTCTGCACAAGGGTTGAAACAAGAGTTGTCGGGTTTGAATTTTGAAATCGCTACGGAAGTAGAGCGTGATATTTCAGAAGGTAAATATCACGTAGGTCACAGCGCTGTCGTGCAGGTAGTGGCAAAAAAATCATAATCCACGGCCCCGCATGCATCTTGTTAAATAATAAAGGCCTCAGCTAATTATCTTCATGATCACTTAGTTGAGGCATTTATGTATTTAAAACGTCATTAAAGTAATTTTAACATGATGACGAGTTGAGTTTTATAGCGAGTCATCGTGGCTCATCGCTTTTAAGAAAGCGACCATGTTATCGATTGTTTGCTGATCAAGTTTACGTCCTAATTGCAGTGAGCCCATTAACGAAACTGCTTCTTCTAGTGTTGTAACCTTGCCATCATGAAAGTAAGGCGCAGTTCGTGCAATATCGCGTAACATTGGTACTTTAACCGTCATTTTATCTTCAGGGTTTTGAGTTAGTTCCAAGCGACCTTGGTCTGCTTGGTTTTCGTAAGGATTAACAACTCCAAGCTTTTGGAACATGTTGCCACCCAAGGTTGAGCCTCTGTGACAAGCAATACATCCGGTGTTGATAAAGGCTTGTAAACCGTCTTTCTCTTGTTGGTTTAATGCGTTTATGTCGCCCTTCATGTAAACATCAAAGCGATCTTTGGTAATCAGGGTGCGCTCAAACGCCGCAATGGCATGAGCAAGGTTGTCGTAATTAATAGCATCATCGCTATTAAAAGCGGCTTCAAAATCTTGCTGATACTCTGTAATTCCCGATAGTTTTTCTATCACTTGATCTGCTGAAGGCATTCCCATTTCTACGTGATTTAAAATAGGTCCTTTAGCTTGAGCTTTTAGATCTGGCTCACGGCCATCCCAAAACTGAGCAAACTGAAAACCCGCATTCCAAACAGTGGGGGCGTTTCTGTTACCAAATCGACCGCTGACTGCACCGGCAGACACCTCAACGTTGTCGACACCTGTACCTGCGTTGGTTACGTCGTGGCAAGAGTTACAGGACTGCGTATTATTGATCGACAGGCGTTTATCCATGAATAATTTTTCTCCAAGAGAAATCAATTCGGGCGTGTCATTTTCTGAGCCTGGCATTGTGGCCGGAAGTGGGCCAAAAATTGCGTTTGCTTGTGCTTGTAACGAATCAGCTTGTGCTGCTACACCGGACACTATGAAGGCGGCTGTTAACGCAATATTTTTTAAGGTTTTAAGCATGGGAGTACCTATTTTTATCAATATTAATAACTAGGTTAGCAATTTTTAACATTAAGTAAAACGAATATATTACTAAATGAGCATATAGTTTGATTATTGCTGATATCTAGTAAATTTCTCTGATTTAGATCAACTTTTACAATCCGTTTTAGCGGAAGTATTTTGTTGTTATTAGATGAAATTATCTTGTGTTAGTAACAAGGCTAATATATACGTATTGCCTAACAATAAGACTGATAAACCCGTCTGTTTTGAGTGTTGTATTAGAGTTTACTGTTGGCGTGTGGATTCAAATTTAACCGTTTTTTTGTTTTACATTTTGAGAGCTGTATGACTGAAGAATCAGAGCATAAACTTAATTTACGACACTTAACCCTTGATGATTTTGCTGACATCAAAAATCTAATGGATGCAGTCTATCCAGGTTTAGGAGGCGCTTGGCCAGAAAAAAAATTCCGTGCACAGCTTAAAGTATTCCAAGATGGTCAAATCTGTATAGAAGACCATGGTGTGGTGGTTGCCGCTGCGTTCAGTGTGATTGTTGATTACGATAAGTTTGGTGATCAGCATACCTATGACCAAATTACCGGCGATGCTTACCTAACAACTCACGACCCATTGGGCGATGTGTTGTACGGCGTTGATGTATTTGTTTCTCCCGATTATCACGGTATGCGTTTAGGGCGTCGTCTTTATGAAGCGCGTAAAGAGCTTTGTCAGAACCTAAACCTAAAAGCGATTGTTGCGGGTGGACGCATTCCTAATTATCAAAATCATGCGGACAAACTGACCCCTCAAGCTTATATCGAACAAGTTAAGCGCAAAGAACTTTATGATCCGATTTTAACCTTTCAATTATCGAATGAGTTTGACGTTAAGCGGGTGATAAAAGGCTATTTGCCAGAAGATAAAGAATCTCATGGTTATGCGACGCTTTTAGAGTGGACCAACCTGTATTACGACCCAGAAAAAGCAGCGCTAATCGGTGCAGAAAGAACCAGTGCGCGTATTGGTTGTGTGCAATGGCAGATGCGTCCGTTTAACTCGGTCGATGAACTGATTCAGCAGGTTGAATTCTTTATTGATGCCTTATCAGATTATCAGTGCGACCTTGCGCTATTCCCAGAGTTTTTTAATGCACCGTTAATGGGCATTGATAACCATAAAAATTCGATCGACTCGATTAAAGCATTAACCGAATACAGTGCTGAAATTGTGGAGTCGATTTCTAAGCTGGCGGTTTCGTACAATATTAACGTGATCGCCGGTTCTATGCCGGTTTTAGAAGATGATGAGTTGTTAAACGTCTCTTATCTATGTCGTCGTGACGGTACCGTAGAAACGCAATATAAGTTGCACCCAACACCTTATGAAAAACGTGCTTGGATTATGCAGGGCGGTAATGAGCTAAAAGTGTTTGATACCGACTTTGGTAAAATCGGCGTCCTGATTTGTTACGACGTTGAGTTTCCTGAATTGGCGCGTTTACAGTCTGAGCAAGGCATGCAAATGTTGTTCGTACCATTTTGGACAGACACCAAAAATGGCTACCTACGGGTTCGTTGTTGTGCACAAGCTCGCGCGATTGAAAACGAATGCTATGTGGCTATTGCGGGCAGTGTGGGCAATTTACCCAAGGTTGATGGTGCAGATATTCAGTATGCTCAGTCTGCGGTGTTTTCGCCGTCTGATTTCTCGTTTCCTCATGATGCGATCATGGCAGAAACAACGCCTAATACCGAGATGACCTTAATTGTTGATTTGGATTTAGAGAAATTGAATAAGCTGCAAAACGAAGGGTCTGTTAGAAACTATCTAGACCGTCGCCGCGATCTTTATAAGGTCGAGTGGTTGGGTAAGGAGTAATAGTAAATTTTACTTGTTAAGCCTTTTTGTGTCTGTAATAGGTGATTAATCGCCTATTTGGCGCAAAAGTGCTTAATAAGGTTGCAACTTAGTTTAAATCTGGCAAATTGGTGAGTGTGTAATTGATAAAATTAATGCTGTTAAAAGCAATTTTCAGTATTTTACCAAGCAGTTACCGAATTTATTCTCAGTATTTCTATTGAATAATCTATTTCTTTGAATTAGCTGGCTTTGTTACAGCATCGTTTAGTTAGCGTAAACTGCCTAGCTATTTTTCTTTTGTGCAATCACTAAGCACCTAAGTCTCACAAAATACAATGACTCATATACATGAGTATCACCTTTAATTAAGGAGCATCTTGCAGTGCAGGACAAAATTACCTTAGTAGTCGAATACCTAAATGAAGTAAAAACACGTTGCACATTTAATGCTGCTGCTCAAGCTCTCGGAATCACGCCGCAGGCGCTAAAAAAAGAGTTAGGCGAAGCACGTGCTGAGGTTTCTTGGTTTGTTAGCCCAACTTCTGGTGAACCAATGCGTTATACCGATGAGCAAAAGCACCCTGAGCTTTATCGTACTTCTCGTATCATTACCGCTGCCAGCGTTTTAAAGCGCAACTTGTCTTTATAATATTTATTTTTTCTTAGTAAATTAACGGCTTTAAAGGGTATCAGATTGGCATTTTTTACCCTTAAAATTGACCTGCCAAAGTCGTCACTTACTCTTGCAATTCTTCAAAGTCATACCAGGAAAACGCTCTATTTTTCTTATTTTATCTCCCAAAAAAGACTATTTTAGCTGATTTTTGCTTACCTAAAATGCTCTGCAGGCACCATGGTATAAGGGTTTGAAGTTATTAATAGATCAACTACTGTAATGAAAAGAAAAAAACTTTATAATGGCCGCCCTAATTTTTTTAACCCTTTATTGATAAATAGATAGAGATACCTTTATTGATTAACTTTCAGGCCTAAAATATTTATGACGTATATTCACGACACAATTTCTGATCTAAAGCGTACAAGTCCAGCACAAAGTGAATTCTACCAAGCGGTAGAAGAAGTTTTAGATTCGATTGAACCACTGCTCGAAGGAACACCTCGTTACCAGCAACAAGCTATCATTCAGCGTATGATTGAACCTGAGCGTCAGATCATGTTCCGTGTACCTTGGATGGACGATAACGGTGAAATTCAAGTAAACAAAGGCTATCGTATCGAATTTAATTCGGCATTAGGGCCTTATAAAGGTTGATTGCGTTTTCACCCAAGTGTAAATGCCAGCATTATTAAATTTTTAGGTTTCGAACAAATTTTTAAGAATGCACTTACAGGTTTATCGATTGGCGGTGGTAAAGGTGGTGCGAACTTTGACCCTAAGGGTCGTTCAGACGCTGAAATCATGCGTTTTTGTCAGTCTTTCATGACAGAATTGTATCGTCACATTGGCCCAACTACTGATGTTCCAGCAGGTGATATTGGTGTAGGTGCACGTGAAATTGGCTATATGTTTGGTCAGTATAAGCGTATTACCGGTCGCTACGAAGGCGTATTAACGGGTAAAAGCCTGTTATGGGGTGGTTCTTTGGTGCGTAAAGAAGCGACGGGTTATGGTGCTGTATATTTTGCAGAATACATGCTTGAAGCACGTGGCGATTCTTTAAAAGGTAAGAAGTGCTTAATTTCAGGTGCCGGTAATGTTGCAATTTATGCGATGGAAAAACTGTATCACCTTGGCGCTACCCCGGTTAGTTGCAGTGATTCTCGTGGTGCTATTTACCATGAAAAAGGCATCGATCTTGAGTTGTTAAAAGACCTTAAAGAAGTACGTCGTGTTAGCTTAGAAAAATACCTTGAAGTGCATACTGATGCGCAATATGTGCCGATTAGTGATTACCCAGAAAACGGTAATGCGATATGGCGCTTTAAGGGTGACGCGGCGTTCCCATGTGCGACTCAGAATGAATTGAGTGGTGACGATGCCCAGGCTCTATTAGCAAATGGCTGCGTTGCTGTCAGCGAAGGTGCAAACATGCCTTCTACGCAAGAAGCTGTTGATGCTTTCATTGAAGCTAAGATTTGTTATGGCCCAGGCAAGGCTGCCAATGCTGGCGGAGTTGCAACAAGTCAATTAGAAATGGCTCAGAATGCCAGCATGCAGCACTGGACTTTTGAAGAAGTTGACGAAAAATTAAAAGCTATTATGAAAAATATCTTTGATACCGCTAACGAAACTTCAATTGAATTTGGCCAGCCTGGTAACCTAGTATTAGGTGCTAACATTGCGGGCTTCAGAAGAGTAGCTGATGCGATGATTGAGCAGGGTGCTGTTTAACACGTTATTAAATTGTTAAATTGCGATCAATAAAAAACGACAATTGCACTAGTTTTATAGTAGTGTCATTGTCGTTTTTTTGTTTTCAGTGATAAAAATGTAAGGTGTAACATGCCCAAGGCAAGTGAAATTAAAAAGAATGCTGCTGTTGAGTACAATGGTAACGTTTACATAGTAAGAGACATTGATCGCTCGGTTCCGCAAGGACGTGCGGGTGGCAGTATTTACCGCATGCGTATGTACGATGTAGTCACTAGTAATAAAATAGATGAAACCTTCAAAGATTCCGATACATTGAATCTTGCTGATTTGATTCGTCGCCCTGTGACTTTCTCATACTCAGACGGTAACGAATATGTGTTTATGGACAGTGAAGACTATTCTTCATACAGCATGAACCAAGAAAATATAGAAGATGAGTTGCTGTTTATCAGTGAAGCAACAGAAGGCTTGTTGGTGGTTATTGTCAACGATTCTCCTGTAGGTTTGCAGTTACCGGCGACAGTGGATCTAGAAATTACTGAAACAGATCCTTCTTTAAAAGGGGGGTCTGCTACAGCACGAACAAAGCCAGCCTTATTATCTACCGGCTTAACAGTTCAGGTGCCAGAGCACATATCGACCGGTGAGAAGATTAAGGTAAATGTTGAAGAGCGCAAGTTTGTTAGTCGTGCTTAATCAATACCTTTGATAAAAGTATCTGTCGAGCAATGTGACAAGAGAAATGCCAGCAGCTAAGCGGGCATTTCTCGTGTGAAATATTTTAAGACGGCATTTTAAGTAATGCCTGCTGAATCCATTGCTGCATTTGGTTTGCGGGTAAAGCGCCCGCTAAACGATCTACTTCTTGGCCATTGCGAAAAACAACCAGTGTAGGAATACTGCGAATATTCATTGTTGCAGCAAGATTTTCTGCGTTAACCGTATTCACTTTTGCAAATAAAGCTTGGTCTTTCATCTGTTCTGATACTTGCGCATAAGCCGGCGCCATCGCTTTGCATGGACCACACCAACTTGCCCAGAAGTCGACGACTACGGGCATGTCATTTTTTGTGGTGTACTTAGTAAACTGATTTTCGTTTAGGTCGATTGGTGTGCCTTGCCAAATGGTTTGTTTGCATTTTCCGCATTGGCCTTCGCTGGCGTTACGGTCTGCCGGTATTCGGTTGGTCGCATGACAATGTGAGCAGACGATTAGCATAAATAAACTCTCTATATTCCAAATGGGTTATAAATACTTTATAAGGCCGCTTTTACTTTATTCAAGTGAGCTACAAATTCTTCTTTGTCCATTTCACCTAAAATGCGTAACTTATCTAACTCACCTGCAGTGCTGAAAAACAGCATGCTTGGAGGGCCAAATAAATTAAAATTGGTCATTAATTCAACTTGTTCTGGGGTTTGTTCAGTCACATCAACTTGCAACCACAGCAGTTCTGGCCAATGTTGTTGTATATCTGTGTGATGAAATACGTTTTTTTCCATTACTTTGCAGGCAATGCACCAGTCAGCGTAATAGTCGAGCATCACAGCACCATTGGGGTTAGCGGCTAAATGGTTCTTAATTGCTGCATCCAGTTGCGTTTGATTGGCAATATTCTCAAACGGGCTGGCATCCATATGAGTACCCGCTTGATTGCCCATAGTTTGAATTGTGTTGTTGTTAGCCAGTGGTTTCAGCGGATCGTCATTACCTTGGAGTGCGCCGATCAGTGCAATAATACCGTAGCTTAAAACAACAAAAGAAAACCCTTTTACGGTGCGTTTAATGCCCGACGAGTGTGAATCTAGTGGTTCAATCGCACCCAAATAAACACCATATACAATAGCTAAAACAGCCCACATCGCCAAAATGAGTGTGGCATCTAAGAAGCGTGATAATAGCCAAATGGCGACGCCGATTAACAAAATACCAAAGAAAGATTTAATCTGATCCATCCAGCCACCGGCTTTGGGCATCATAGAGGCTCCCGAAGTACCAAGTATAATTAATGGTGTGCCCATGCCTAAGCCTAGGGCCAATAACGCACTGCCACCTAACCAGGCGTCGCCAGTGGTACTCAAATAAACCAAGGCACCTGCTAGTGGTGCAGAGACGCAAGGAGATACTACGAGTGCAGACAGAACACCCATTAAAAAGACACTGATTAAGCTGCCTCCTTTTTGTTTCTGATTGATGTTATTTAAGCGATTGCGCAAGCCGCTGGGTAACTGCAGTTCGTAAAGACCAAACATGGATAGTGAAAGTACTAGGAATAAAACGGCGAAAATGGTCAAAATCCAAGGGGTTTGCATCCACGCTTGGATATTGGCCCCCGCGCCCAATAAGCCTACCGTAACCCCTGCCACGGCATAAGTAATCGCCATACCCAGTACGTAAGTTGTAGATAAGACAAAGCCTTTTGCAGGTGTGTGTTTTTGTTGGCCAATTACGATACTAGTTAAAATGGGCACCATGGGTAATACGCATGGGGTAAAGGTTAGGCCTAAACCAAGAATAAAGAATAAACCGACAACGCTTAGCCAAGATTTGCCCTCTATCCAGCTGTCGTTTTTTGTAGAAGGCTCCGATGAAGGCTCCGTTACTGTTATATTGTTCGATTGTATAGGCGACGCAGCAACCGCTAACCAGTCGATATCAAAGTCAATTTTCTGCGGCGGGTAGCAAAGTCCTGCATCGGCGCAGCCTTGAAAGCCAAGGTGGGTAGCTGTGTTGGGTGAGAGTTGCTTTAGGTCGAATTGCGTTTCTAATGTGCCATAAAAAACATTTACTTCACCAAATGCTTCGTCGTGCTTCAAAATGCCTGGCATGGAGTAGTTGCTTGCAGAAAACTTTTGCTTGCCTTGCTTTAGTTCGATTTTATCTTGATATAAATAATATTCGTCCGCTGTTTCCCAAATAACAACCAGCTGATTTCCTTGTTGTTCTATTTGATAAGGAAAGGCTTCTGTGACCGGTAAAAATTTAGGTTCAGAAGTTATCAGCTTGTCGAGAATACTCGCCTGTGTAGAGCTGATGCTCAGTAGTAGGCTCATTAAAATAAAGCAGAAGCGGGTGTAAGCCATGTTAGGCTCCTGTAAAATCAGTATTGCCTTAACACACAATTATGTTGCTAAAGGCTAGGTATTTCGTTCAATGGCGATGCGTGCCAAATGATGAAGTGCTTCTTTGGCATCGCTATCGTCTAATAAGCTCAAACTTTGCTGAGCAAGTTCAACATGCTTGCGGGCAATCTGTTTGGTGTAGTCCAAAGATCCGCAGCTATTTACTATTTCTAAAATTGCATCAATGTCTTCTAAGCCACCTTTGCGAATGGCTTTGCGAATAAGTTTGATCTGGTCATCGCTGCCAACACGCATAGCATGAATCAAAGGCAAAGTTGCTTTACCCTCAGCCAAATCATCCCCCACGTTTTTACCCATGGTTTCAGCGTCGCCTTCGTAATCCAATACGTCATCAACCAGTTGAAACGCCATTCCTAAGTGATGGCCGTATTCTTTTAAGGCATTTTCTTGTTCTGGATTTGCGTTACATAATACTGCCGCAGAATGGGTAGACGCTTCGAATAACATAGCGGTTTTACCCTTGATCACATCCATGTACTGTTCTTCGGTGGTATCTGGATTTTTACTATTAACCAACTGCAACACTTCGCCTTCAGCGATAACGCAAGTCGAATTGGATAAGATTTTCATAACCTTTAAGTTTTCTAACTCAACCATCATCTGAAAAGAGCGAGAATATAAAAAGTCACCAACCAAAACACTGGGAGCGTTGCCCCACTTTTCGTTTGCAGTTGGATTACCACGACGCATGTCTGAAGTGTCTACAACATCATCATGTAATAAAGTGGCAGTGTGAAGGAATTCGATCACAGTCGCGAGTTTATTTGCCGCAAAGCCAGAAGAAGCCAAGGCTTTAGCTGTCATGATCACTAATAAAGGACGTAAGCGTTTACCACCACTAGAAACAATATAATCGGCAATCTTTTCAACCAGCGGAACACGAGAAGTCAGTTGTTCGCGTATCAGGGTGTCAACGTCAGCAAAATCTTGCTCGATGATGGCGTAAATGTCTTTAACCTGCATGGCTGAAATTATGCCTATTTTGATAAAATGTGAGTTAGAAGAGTTGAATAGAAAACAGGCCGTCAATGCTAGGGCTAAGGGCTTAACGTGTCAAGTAAAGCGGCAATTAATGAGCTTGCTTCGGTGGCGTGACTGGGTTACAATCTCGCGCCCCGAAATTCCGTTCTCTACAATATTGGAAACCAGAGTGTTTCCCGTAAAACTAGAACCAAAGCAACGGCAAGTTGAATTAAATCGCTTGTGAGGTCGGTGTTTAGATTCTTAAATCCATAACGGAGACATTGCGATGTACGCAGTTGTTGTTACAGGCGGTAAACAGTACCGTGTTGAAGAAGGTCAAACACTTAAAGTTGAAAAACTTGAAGTAGCTACTGGCGAAGCCGTAGCGATTGAAAAAGTTTTGCTAATCGGCAATGGCGACGATGTTAAAATCGGTCAGCCTGTTGTTGAAGGCGCTAAAGTAACAGCTGAAGTTGTTGCTCATGGTCGTCATAAGAAAGTTAAAATTATGAAGTTCAAGCGTCGTAAGCACCACATGAAGCAAATGGGCCACCGTCAGTGGTTCACAGAAATCAAAATTACTAGCATCGCTGGTTAATTCTGAGTTAAATTTTTTTATTAATTACGGCGAACTTGGCGGCAGTGATGCACCAAGGGAACCAAATTGGAGGCTAGAGCATGGCTCACAAAAAAGCTGGTGGTAGTACTAAAAACGGTCGCGATAGTGAATCGAAACGCTTAGGCGTCAAAATGTTCGGCGGTCAGGCAGTTAAGGCTGGTAACATCTTGGTTCGTCAGCGTGGTACTAAGTTCCACCCTGGAACTAACGTACGTTGTGGTCGTGACCACACGTTATTCGCTACTGAAGCTGGCGAAGTTAAGTTTGAAGTTAAAGGCCCAAATAACCGTAAGACGATTAGCATTATTCCTGCTAGCTAAGTTTTACTGTTAGATGTGTTCTAAAAGACGCCCTGGCCATGCTGGGGCGTTTTTGTTTGAGAAAATTGTTTTACAGAATTTAGTGCCAAATTTAGGCGCGAAAGGTTGAGATAATTTGCGTATCGACATTAGGTGTGGTGTTTAAAGCCATCTAAAAGAGGGATCTTTTAGTTGAGTCTACAGGGATGTATTCACGACGTGCTGCAAAACGACATACCTAATGATGATAGTGAGCAAGTTATCTCGGCTTTATATGGGAATGAATACGAGAGGTTGCCATGAAATTTGTAGATGAAGCCAGCATCAGCGTTGACGCTGGTAAAGGTGGTAACGGTTGCATGAGCTTCCACCGTGAAAAATTCGTTGCTAAAGGTGGTCCAAATGGCGGCGACGGTGGTGATGGTGGTTCTGTTTTTGTTGTAGCAGATGATTCTTTAAATACTCTCATTGATTACCGTTACACACGTCGTTACCGTGCCGAAAACGGTAAAAATGGACAAAGCCGTGATATGACAGGGCACAAGGGCGAAGACATTACCTTGCTTGTTCCTGTTGGCACAACGGTAATTGACGAAGATACGCTGGAAGTTTTGGGCGATTTGGCCGAAGACAAGCAAGTATTAATGGTTGCACGTGGTGGTTTCCACGGTTTGGGTAATACCCGTTTTAAATCGTCAGTTAACCGTGCCCCGCGCCAGACTAAACCAGGCCAGCCTGGTGAGTCACGTAACTTAAAATTTGAAATGAAAGTATTGGCAGACGTAGGTTTGCTAGGTTTACCAAATGCGGGTAAATCTACTTTCATTCGTTCAGTATCTGCGGCTAAGCCAAAAGTGGCTGATTATCCGTTTACCACCTTAGTACCAAACTTAGGTGTGGTGTCGGTAAGACAGCATAAGAGCTTCGTGGTTGCCGATATTCCTGGCTTGATCGAAGGTGCATCCGATGGTGCTGGTTTAGGTATTCGCTTCTTGAAGCACCTTGTACGTACTCAGTTGATGCTGCACATTGTTGATATGGCACCGTACGATGAGTCGGACCCAGCTGAAAACATGCTGGCGATTAGCCGCGAGCTTGAACGTTTTTCGCCTGCATTGGCTGAGCGTGATCGTTGGTTGGTATTGAATAAGTTGGATCTTGTATCCGAAGAAGAGCACGAAGAGTTGTGCCAAGCTTTGTTAGAAAAAACAGGCTGGAAAGGCCCTGTATATCAAATATCGGCGTTGACGGGTGAAGGTACTAAGCCACTCACTAACGACATCATGGACTACATCGAAGCACGCCGTGAACGTGCTGCAGAAGATGAAGAGTTTGCTGCGCAGATTGTTACCGAGCGCGAAACGGTTGAGCAAGAGTCTCGAGACCGTATGGAAGAGTTAGCTGAATATCGCCGTCAACGTGCTGCTGCTCGTAAAGCGGGCTTAGAAGATGATGACGACGATTACGATGTTGAAGTCGAATGGGTTCAAGAATAACATCATGAGCCTGTTGTTATTTAAGTGGATCAAACTAAATAATGACTAACGTATTATTAATACCGAATGAGTGTAAGAGCAATGAAGCCAGTTGTTGATTTAAATACCGCCAGAGACCGCCTTGTGAGCGGTCAACGTTGGGTTATTAAAATTGGCAGTGCGCTACTCACCAACGACGGCAAAGGCCTTAATCGCCCAGGCATTCAAGCTTGGGTTGATCAAATTGCTGATTTGATGTCGCAAGGTATCGAAATTGTTTTGGTTTCTTCGGGTTCGGTGGCCGAAGGTATGTCTCGCCTAGGTTGGGCATCGCGCCCTAATGAGATTCATCAGCTACAAGCCGCTGCGGCTGTTGGCCAAATGGGGCTAGTTCAAGCCTACGAAACAGCGTTCAAACAGCACGATAAGCACACCGCACAAATCTTATTAACCCACGCTGATTTATCCAATCGACAACGCTACCTTAATGCGCGCTCAACCTTGCGCACGTTAATTGAAATGGGCGTTGTGCCGATCGTGAATGAAAATGATACGGTAATCACCGATGAGATTCGCTTCGGCGATAACGATACCTTGGGTGCTTTGGTTGCTAATTTAATTGAAGCCGACACACTGGTTATCTTGACCGACCAAGATGGTTTGTTCACTAAAGATCCACGTCATAATGCAGATGCCGAGTTGATCACCGAAGGTCGTGCGTCTGACCCGTCGTTTGCCGCTATGGCAGGTGATGGTGGTGCGTTAGGTCGTGGTGGTATGATTACTAAAGTGACTGCTGCAGGTGTTGCTGCTCGATCTGGCGCTGATACTGTGATTGTCGGTGGTCGCATTGAGAACGTATTAACGCGTTTGCGTGCGAAAGAAACGCTAGGCACCTTGTTGGTTGCGGATACCGAGCCCGCCGTTGCGCGTAAGCAGTGGATTGCGGGTCATTTGCAACATTCTGGCGAATTGATTTTAGACGATGGTGCGGTAAGAGCTTTGAAAAAAGGTGGCAATAGTTTATTGCCGGTAGGCGTTAAGGCGGTAACGGGTCTTTTCCGCCGCGGTGAAGTTGTGGCTTGTGTTAATAGTAAAGGCGTAATGGTGGCAAAAGGCTTAATTAATTTTGACCATAGCGAAGCACAAAAATTGTGCGGCAAGACCAGCGCTCAGCAGCAAGAGTTGTTAGGCTACGTTGGCGAAGAAGAATTGATACACATTGATAATTTGGTCGTGCTGTAGTTGCTGCTTGTTTTTAAGCTCCGTGAATTTACAGTTTGGCATGCGCTGCATTAGGCAATTCGTTTCAGGGGACGCCGTAAATACTTCCCTGTAGGCTCGTATCTGGCATCCATGCCAGATGACGCCACCAGAAACGAATCACCTAATACATCACCACAGAAATTATCTCAGGCTTTAATGTTAACTATTATTTTAAAATCAGACGGCTTAAATTGATGACTAAATGCTTTTGCAATGTAACTTGAATATCCAACTGTATGTATAAGCCTGAAGTTGTCGGTAAGTTATTAAAAGAAACTTTAGAATTAGCTCAGATGTCTGAGGCCAGCAATTCGGTGGTTCGTTTAAAGCCCTTCTACAGCAGGGAGCTGTAGTAGAGCCTACATGGATGTACTTGCGGCGTGGCGAAAACGAATTATCGAACTGCAGGCAATTTCAAATTTTGCGGCTCAGTGTAAAAAATAGCTGCTCATAAAATTTATATTTAAAAAAATTAAAAAAGGAATGATCGAATGATTAAGTCAGTTCAAGTACAAAATCTTACGATTGATAACGATGCACCGTTTACATTATTTGGTGGTATCAACGTATTAGAAAGCCGCGATCTTGCCATGCGCACGTGTGAAGAATACGTAAGAGTGACTGAAAAACTCGGTATTCCTTACGTATTTAAAGCGTCTTTCGACAAAGCAAACCGCTCTTCAATTAATTCATACCGTGGTCCTGGTATGGAAGAAGGTTTGAAAATCTTCCAAGAAATTAAAGACACCTTTGGCGTTCCAATTATTACCGACGTGCACGAACCGTATCAAGCAGCACCAGTTGCTGAAGTGGTTGATATCATTCAGCTGCCTGCGTTCTTAGCACGCCAAACTGACCTTGTGGTTGCCATGGCAGAGACCGGCGCCGCTATTAACATCAAAAAGCCTCAGTTCTTAGCGCCACACGAAATGCGTCACATCATTACCAAGTTTAGAGAAGCCGGTAACGAAAAAGTAATGCTGTGCGAACGTGGTTCAAGCTTCGGTTATAACAACCTAGTGGTTGATATGCTGGGTATGGACGACATGAAAGTACAAGCGCCTGTAATCTTTGATGCCACTCACGCATTGCAGCGCCCTGGTGGTCGTACCGATTCTGCTGGCGGTCGTCGCGCGCAGGCATTTGAACTTGCACGTTCGGGTATGGCATTAGGTATTGCGGGTCTGTTTTTAGAAGCACACCCAAATCCTGACGAAGCAAAATGCGATGGCCCATGTGCATTGCCATTAGACAAGCTTGAGCCTTACTTGGCGCAAATGAAAGCCGTTGATGATTTGGTTAAATCGTTTGAAAAAGTGATTATTGAGTAAGCCTCTAAACGGACTTCTCATGTTAAATAAAAAAGCCCCCAAAGTTATTTGTCTAACTATTGGGGGTCACTTCAATTGTTTTGTTGGTGGTTGTAAGTTGCCATACTGGTCGTAGGTTTCATCAGTTATAACTCCATTCGGAGAGATGATATTGCGGCCAATAAAGCGGCCAAATTTCTGTTTTATTTCTACTTAACTTAGCTATTAGCCTGTATTCAAGCCTATGCTATGATATTAAAGCGGCCAGTAAAGCGGCCAGATTGATGTTGTAGGTAATATTAATACGTTATTTCACGGTTTTACCAATGAAGTGAGTTTATGGCTTATTCAATACTAGATGTTACCCCTTTTATTCCTAGTGATAGGTTACTCGAAAAATCCTCAACTCCTGATCAAGCGATGCGTTTGAGCCAAGTTTCCGCTCGGCTGTCAGGCAAGTTAGCGGACCTTACATTGGATACGCTTGAATCTTATATGAGGGTTATTAACTCTTATTATTCAAATTTGATTGAAGGCAATGCAACACGACCTCATGAAATTAGAGCCGCGCAAAGAGGCGAGTATGATATAGATCCAGCGAAGAGAAATTTACAAGAAGAATCTCTGGGCCATATGGCAGTACAGCAGTGGGTGCAAGAAGAAGCGCCCAGTTTAGACCGAGTATTTAGTTCTGAATTCATACAAGAGCTGCATAAAAAATTTTATGAAAGTATTCCAGAGGCATTATGGAATATAAAGAACAATCAGGGGGATGTGGTCGGGAAGGTCATTCCAGGTGAATGGCGAACTCAGCAAGTAGAAGTCGGTATTCATCTTCCTCCTGATGCCAAAGCACTTGATGGATTAATGAATAGCTTTTGTGAAACCTATAACCCCAAACGCTTTAATGGCGATCGAAAATTAATTGCAATTATGGCGGCGCATCATCGGTTTGCTTGGATTCATCCATTTTTAGATGGTAATGGGCGAGTCGGTCGATTATTGACGGATGCCGCATTAAAATCGGTGGGCTTAGATAGCTACGGTGCTTGGTGTTTAAGTCGAGGGTTGGCGCATCAAAATAGCCAGTACAAACAATCTTTGGCCATTGCAGATCGAGTAAGGCAAGGTGATTTTGATGGTAGAGGTCAATTAACAGAAAAAGGGTTGCTAAATTTTTGTGATTTCATGCTAAATACTGCCATAGATCAGGTTGAATATATTAGTGAATTACTTGATCTGGGTAATTTAAGAAAGCGCATAACGGCATACGTTCAAGCGAGAAATGATTTTCGAGTGAGTGGTGTCAATAAAGAGCTGAAGCCTGTGGCAGGGCTGATATTGCATACGGCATTTATTTACGGCGAAATTGAGAGGGCGCAAGCGTTAGAGTTATGTGCCATGCCTGAGCGAAGTGCGAGAAGGCTTTTGAGTCAATTAAAAGCGGAAGGGTTATTAAGTGAGACAAGCAGTAAGTCGCCATTGCGCTGGGAAATACCTGAACATGCGGAACCTTGGTACTTTCCGGATCTGGCCCCTTTCTCTTAAAAATTTCAGTGGCGATCTAACAATGTTCTTATGCATCAAAATCTGAGATATCAAACACCTGATCAGTTTTAAGCCTTGGTACAGACTATTTGGGGCATAGTTTAGAGTGGCTGGTTGGCCGGCATCATCGTAAAATCAAGTACTCAAATCAAGTACTCTGACCCCTTGATAGACCCTTGATACCTTTTATAAAAAAAGACACAGAAGACTCCAAAAAAGAACTTGATTTGGCTAAAAAACGAATGAAAGAGGTGAAACTATGACAACAACACTGGCTGAATTTAAGAAAAAAAGCGCTTCAAAATGAAGAAGTTAAAGCAGAATATGAACGCCTTGCTTTGGCATACGACGTGCGTAAACAATTGATTCACTTGAGCAAAGAGGTTGGCTTAACTCAAGAAGGGCTTGCGTTGCTATTGCATACCAAAAAAAGCAATATATCGCGGCTAGAAAATGTCAATTCTTCGACCTCTCCTAAGCTCTCTACTATTGAAGATTATGCTCATGCTGTAGGTTATGAAATGAAAATTAGCTTTGCACTCGCCTCTCATTAATCTTGAGCGTACTTAGGTACGCTAAAATTCACATTGAAAGCTGTGCCTGCATCTTTCCAAACTACAGAAAAATACTTTACTTACCGCAAAACTTTCAGCTGCGAACTCAAATATGCAGTAATTATTTTTTCCAGATGGTGGAGAGGGTGAGGCTGCATTTGAAATAGAAATACGGTTGTGTATCGCCCGATTTTTTAAGTCAGCATAAAAAAGCCCAATTTAAAATTGGGCTTTTTTGTTTCTGTTTTATTTTAACTTCAGTTTCAATATGTATTTCAGTTTATGTACTTACTGATTTCTCTTGAAACTAAAACGAGTATGAACCCATTGATACAGGGTTGGTAATACCACCAAGGTTAATAACGTCGAAGAAATAACCCCGCCAATGACAACCGTTGCCAAAGGTCTTTGAACTTCGGCGCCGGTTCCCGTATTAAACGCCATGGGTACAAAACCTAAGCTGGCCACCAAGGCCGTCATTAATACGGGGCGTAAGCGCTGACTAGCACCTTGCCATACCGCTTGAGCGAGCTCTAAGCCACTCTCACGTAATTCTTTAATACATGACAGCATTACCACACCGTTTAAGACCGCGACCCCAGACAGCGCGATAAAACCAACCCCCGCAGAAATCGACAGCGGCATGTCTCTTAGCGTTAATGCAATGATGCCGCCCGTAAGCGCTAGTGGTACGCCGGTAAAAATAATCAGGGTATCGCGCATTGAACTGAATGCGCTGTAAAGCAAACCTAAAATCAATAGCAGCGTTATTGGCACCACGATACTCAAGCGTTGGCTGGCTGATTCAAGTTGCTCAAAGGTACCTCCGTATTCCAGCCAATAGCCTGATGGCAGTTTTAATTGATCACGCATCAGCCCTTGAGTTTCGGTTATAAAAGAACCAAGGTCGCGGCCTTCAACATTGGCACTAACAACAATGTTGCGTTTACCACTGCGGCGGTTTATTTGATTGGGGCCTTCTATTTCTTTAATATGAGCCACTTCACCAAGGGGGACATATAAAAGCTCAGCTTCATCCTCTTTATCGATCGCCAAAAACGGGCTAGGGTTTGGAATGGCAACGGGAATTTGCGCTAACGCTTCAGGGTCTTTGCTTAAGCTTTCGTCCATTCGCACCAGCAATTTAAAACGGCGATCGCCTTCATAAATTAATCCCGTTTCAATTCCACTGATAGCGCTGCGTAACGTGTCTTGCACATCGGCTACCGATAATCCTAATAGCGCTAAATGATCTCGCTGTGGCTCAACCGAAATCATCGGTAAACCATCGGCTTGTTCCATGCGTACATCAACGCCGCCAGATACTTTTGCAAGCAGCTGCGAAACGTTAGCGCCAACTTCTGCCAAGGTATCTAACTCGTCACCGTAAATTCTTAACGCCACATCGGCGCGCACTCCCGAGATGAGTTCGTTAAAACGCATTTCAATCGGTTGAGTTAGCTCATAGTTATTACCCGGTAATTCTTCGATGGCTAAGCGAATTTCATCAACTAGTTGTTGTTTGGGTTTATTAGGATTAGGCCAATCTTTTGTTTCTTTAAGAATTAAAAAAGTATCGGCAACATTAGGTGGCATCGGATCGTTGGCAATTTCTGCTGTGCCTATTTTAGAAAACACCTGCTTTATTTCTGGAATTTGCATAATACGTTTTTCTAACAGCAACTGCATTTCGGTCGCCTGAGCAATGCCTGTGCCGGGAATACGCATCGCGTGAAGGGCAATGTCGTGTTCATCCAGTTGCGGCAAAAACTCACTGCCCATTCGAGTCGATTGATAAGCACTCGCTGTTAATAAAAAAACTGCTGCGATAAACACAAATACACTGTGTTTTAGCGAAGTTTTTAACAGTGGCTGATATATTTTCCGTGCTTTTTTCATTAGCCAGTTTTCTTCTTCGTTCACAGTGCCAGACACAAAAATCGCAATAGCAGCAGGCACAAAAGTTATAGAGAATAGTAGCGCCCCAAGTAATGCTGCAACCACGGTAAAGGCCATTGGGTGAAACATTTTTCCTTCAATGCCGCTGAGGGCGAAAATAGGTAAGTACACCAGCATAATAATTAACATACCAAATACTGCAGGGCTAAAAACTTCCTTGGTGCTTTCATTTACTTCTAACAACCGTTCTTGCAGTGTTAATAAACGGCCATGTTTTTTCTGCGCTAAGCCTAAGCGGCGTAATGCGTTTTCTACCACGATAACCGCGCCATCAACGATGATGCCAAAATCAATGGCACCTAAGCTCATCAGATTTCCTGATACTCGGTTCATCGCCATGCCGGTAATGGCGAATAACATGCTTAATGGAATCACCAGCGCGACAATAAAGGCGGCACGAATATTACCCAGCAAGGCGAATAAAACAGCGATTACTAATACCGCCCCTTCAAATAAATTGGTGCGCACGGTGTCGATGGTTTTATCGACTAAGGTTGTACGATCGTATAGCGGAACGGCTTGAATACCCGGTGGTAAAAAGTCATTAATTTCCGTCAACTTTTTCGCCACAGCTTTAGACACAGTACGGCTGTTTTCACCCAGTAGCATAAAGGCGGTACCTAAAACGGTTTCCTCACCTTCGAAGGTAGCAGAGCCGGTTCTTAATTCTTTGCCGTATTTAACGTTAGCTAAGTCTTTAATGCGAACCGGTGCATCGTCGCGGCGTGTCACAACTAATTCTGCAATGTCTACGAGATTATTGAGCTGCCCTGGTGAGCGAATTAACCATTGTTCGCCGTTGCGCTCTATATAACCTGCCCCTGAGTTTTGGTTATTTTTTTCCAAAGTATTTACTAGGTCGGCAAGGGTTACTTTATAGGCAAATAGTTTTCCCGGAATCGGAGCGACTTGGTATTCACGAGCGTAGCCGCCAATGCTATTTATCTCGGTAATGCCTTTTACTTTTACCAATTGCGGGCGAATGATCCAGTCTTGAATGGTTCTTAAATCTTCCGCTCTGTAGGGCTGTCCGCTATCGGTTAGTGCATCGGGTTTTGCTTGCACGGCATAGGTAAATATCTCTCCTAAACCACTGGCAACTGGGCCGAGTTTGGGTTCTATATTAGCAGGTAGTTCACCTTGAATACCTTGTAAACGCTCGCTGATTTGCTGGCGCGCCCAATAAATATCGGTGCCTTCTTCAAAAATAACCGTCACTTGTGAAAGGCCATAGCGCGAAAGCGAGCGGGTATAATCCAGTCTAGGAATACCTGCCATGGCATTTTCAATGCTGTAACTGATGCGCTGTTCGGCTTCGAGCGGAGAATAGCCTGGTGCTGAGCTGTTTATTTGAACCTGAATATTGGTAATGTCGGGCACAGCATCAATTGGAAGTTGGGTTGTTTTATAAACCCCCAATGCGGCTAATAACAAAGTCAGTACTAATACTAACCAGCGTTTTTGAATGGCGAAGGTGATGAGTTGATTAATGAGCATGGCTAGCACCACTCTTCAAAATATCCGCTTTAATTAAAAAACTATTTTCGCTGACATATTCAGAATTTAATTTTAAACCTGATACGACTTCTACCCAGTTTTTGTCTTTTTTTCCAACAACAATAGGAGCTACTTCAAAGGTATTGTCGTGGCGTGTGAATACCACAGTTTTTTCTTCGAAGGTTTGTAATGCATTAATACTAACGGCCATGGGAACTTGGCGTTTGGATATTTCTACATCGCCTTTAACGTGCATGCCTGGGCGCCAATGCCCCTCATTATTATTGATAATTACACGTGCGCGAGCAATGTGGCCACCACTCATAAGCGGTGCAATATAGCTTATTTTTCCTAGAGAATGTTCATGATCATGCAGGTCATAAATGCTGACATTTTGACCTTTTTTTAGACGCTCAATGTTTTCAGGAAAGGCAGAAAGGTTGACCCATACGGTGGATAAATCACTGATTTGTAAAATAGCCTCGGCGTCTACGCGATCACCCGTATTAACCGAGCGTGCAGTGACTTCACCGTTAGCAGGGCTTTTGAGTGAGTAGGTTTGCAAGGTCTGAATGTTAGTCAGGCGCGCTAAAACCTGTCCTTGTTTTACCTGATCACCGACTTGCACTAATACTTTTTTTACCAAGCTTGGGTAAGACGCGTGCAGGTTGAATACTTGATCTTGTATAGGGCTAATAACGCCGAACAAGGTATCTGTGCGGGTGATGGTTTGTGGGCCAGCGCTGGCAGATTGAATGCCGGAGGCTTGAATATAATAATCGCTGATGGTCGTGCTTTCAGCATGACCTCCTTCTTCAGAGTCGTTGGCGTCTGCGTGATCGTGTTCATCGCTAGCGGTAGAAAATGCTGGATGTAAGCCAAACAAACACAAGACGAGTAATAAACGTAGCGCTGTTGAGTGTGTATTTTTCATTGGTAATTCCTTATTGATCGCTAACAATTGATTGGCCTAAAGTACGTTCCAGTTCTAACACCTGGTTGAAAATGCGCACATGGCTATTGATTAAATCGTGTTCTAAATTAAAAACTTGGTTTTGCGCATCGATCCATTGTGAAACTCGATACTGACCTTGGCGATAGGCTTTTTGCGTACTGCTTAGTACGTCTACCGCTAATGGCAGCAGTTCGGTATTAATGCGCTTAGCGAGTTGGATATTTTTTATTAAATTTTGTTGAATACGAGCAAGTGCTAGTTTCAACTCTTGTCGTTTTGATTCCACCTGCTCGAGGCTAACTTGCTGTTGCGCTTGGGCACTGTTGATTCGCCCACGATTGGGATTGCCACCTACGCTTAGAAAATTCAACGGCATCGAGGCGGTTAGAATTAACGATTGATCGTCGGTGTTTCTGTCGTGAGTAATGCCAAAGCCAAGATTAAAATCCGCTTGGCCGCTTGCTTGGGCTAAGCGTAATTGGCTTTCCGCTATGCTCAATAAAGCTACTTGCAGTTGGTAATCGGGCAGTTGTTCTAAGCCGTTGTTGATGCGTTCTGCTAATTGCTCCTCGTTGGGAAGCGTTGGTAAATTAGCGAGGTTGCCGCTGATGTGGTTGATGTCATTACCCGTGCCCAGCCACATTAATGCTAAGTAAGATTTGGCATCATCAATGCTAAATCTTAATTGCTCTAAGGTATTTTTCGAGCGCGCTAAGCGTAATGCCATATTGGCAACATCGGCTTGTAATACCGCGCCCGCATTAGCGCGCTGGTTAATAATTGTTAGCGCTCTTTTTTCTTGCCCGATGCGTGTTTCTAAAACGCTGCTTTGTTTTTGCAGTGCCAGCAGTTGGTAGAAACGACGACTGGTTTCAGCCAAGGCATCAAGGCGGGTGATGGCAAACTCAGCTTGTAGTTGCTGTTGCTTGGCATTACTAAAACCCATGCGGCGAGTACGTTTTTTGCCCAGTTCAAAACTTTGACTAAGCGTTAAGCTGGCCTCGTCTTTTGATATTTCTATTTCACCTTCGGGTACGGGGTAAGTATCGGCCTGTTGTAGATCGGCTTCTGCCTTCCGCAGATAAAGGGGATAGAGGTTTAATTCAGGGTTGTTATCAAGAGTACTCTGTAAGGCTTGCTTGAGAGTTAGCGTGCCTTTTGTATTCTGTGTTGTATTCGATTGTTTATCCGGAAGCGTCTCTGATTGCTTATCAAAAAGGCTGGCAACCGCAACGTTGCTGATCAACATATTGATCGACAGGCTCGCGATAACAGCAAACAGCGTTGTTGCTTTTCTAATGTGCATAAATATTTCCCACACAGCACTAAGCTATGACATAAAAATTATTAAATAAATGTATATAAATAAAATAGGGTATCTATGACTGTACGGCAGGAGGGGGCGTTGGTGGGCTGTATGTTAGGGTGCGATAGCGGGTAGTGGTAGCACTGATTGAAAGGTTGGTTTTCAGGCTATCGGTGCCCGAAGTTTGAGTGGTTAAATCGCTGAAGACATGGAAATGAGATTCTTCACTTTCACCATAGTTACTATTGTCGTTATCGAAAATACCATCTGAAGAAGCGTTTAAAGAGTTGCTTTGATTGGAATCACTCAAGGGTTGGTCAAGGTCTTGGCCAAAGTTAAGGAACGATTTTAAATTACTGACAATATGCAGGTGAGGTGTTTCGATAGAACTGTGTTCGTTACTTATTAAATGCACAGATGCCCATACGCTGTTAATAAGCGTATTACTGATAATAATAAAGAGCGCCAAAAGGTGCTTTATTGTCACGGGCTAAACCTGTTTGGTAATACTTGCTGTTATAGATGTGTTATTAATCCACACTTACCAAAGGTGGGCAAGTAATGGAGTGTAAAGATTATGGCATGGTCCTTAATAACTATTTGAAAGCACTATAAAACAGTACAAAGTACCAATAGTAAGATTATGAAATATTATTCTAAAGACCGCTGAAAATAATCTAAGGAACTGGAGTTAGCATAATATAACGCTTTTGGAATATGCTACAATCGTCTGATTTTTAGGCCTATGGAATTTAGTAATTATGTTGAATGAGCTGGCAGGTGGCGCTTTAATCGGTATCGCTGCATCGCTATTGTGGCTAGGCGTTGGTCGTATCAGTGGAATATCTGGTGTTGTAGCCAACTTATTTTTATTGCGACAAGGTCACCGTTCTTGGAGCATGTATTTTTTTATTGGCTTGTTGGTGGCTTATCCATTTTATGTTTTTTTTGCTGGAACCCCCGATATGCAAATGACAGACAATAAGCTGATTCTTTCTATTGCGGGTATTTTTGTTGGCTTTGGAACTTATATTGGGAATGGTTGTACTTCGGGGCATGGTGTTTGTGGTAACGGTCGATTATCCATTCGCTCTATGGTCGCTACTGGAACTTTTATTGCCTTTGGTGTGCTGACAGTTTTAGTGATGAATAATATAACGAATAGTTGGGGAGTATAAAATGAACCGCAATTTAATGAAGGCAGTTGCTCCTTTATCAGCAGGAATTCTTTTTGGTTTAGGTCTGTTAGTTTCTGGTATGAATAACCCAGAAAAAGTTCGTGGTTTTTTAGATTTATTTGGCGATTGGCAGCCTGCGTTAATGGCGGTGATGGTATCGGCAATTGTTATTTTTGCGATCGCCAACGCTTTCTCGAATAAGATGAAACAGCCTTGGTTTCATAATATTTTTCATAAACCTAGTTTAACAGTATTAGATGCTCGCCTTTTTAGCGGTGCAGCAATGTTTGGTATTGGCTGGGGAATGGTCGGTTTATGCCCAGGACCAGCTTTATTAAATATTATGACAGGCAATGAAGATATTTTAATTTTTGTTGCGGCTTTATTGGCTGGTAACAGATTGGCTCACTATGCGGTTGGGCCAGCGAAATAATCGTTACGCTTTCATTTGTTTCAAGTTGTGAGACACAAAAAAACCAGCCGTAGCTGGTTTTTTTGTTTGAGGCTTAAACTTACTCCGCTGAGTAGGTTTGCCTTAATTTGAATTCTGGAGATTAAGCTTTAAGAGCTAAAACTGCAGCATTCAAACGGCTCTTTGTACGAGCAGCTTTGTTCTTGTGCAAGATGCCTTTGTTTACCATCTTGTCGATGTAAGGCATAGCATTTGTCAATGCAACTTGTGCATCGTCATAGCTTTTTGCGTCGATACCAGTTTGTACTTTCTTGATAGAAGTACGAACCATAGAACGAAGGCTTACGTTACGAGAGCGACGTACAACAGCCTGGCGTGCGCGTTTTTTCGATCCAGCGGAATTTGCCATAGTCGGCTCCTTTAGGAATTTATTAACTTGAAAATAAGGGCGTGAATTATCCAGAGTAGAGCCCATATTGTCAACAGGCAATTAAGGATATTCGCGGCACTTTGCTTATTCGTGCTTAAGTTAACAAAAACCCCAGTAAATTCAATGGCTTATTTATATATTTAATTAGTCAGATGGGCTAATTCGGCTTGATTGCTAGGGTTAGCGCCATTTTAGCAAGTTGTTCGACCGATAAATTTCCCTCTTGGCGATACCAGTTAACCGTCCAACTTAATGCGCCAGTGAGTAATCGGCGTAAAATTGCAGGGTCCATGACCACGCGGCCAGATTCTTTTGCCTCAATCAATGTGCTAATCCATAAGTTTTCATAGATATCTCGAAGCTTGAGTATTTCAAGCTGGCTTTCTTCCTTGAGCGAACGCCATTCATAAACCAATACCGTCATGGCGGCGCCGGTGTCACCCAAAATAGACTCCAATTCACAGCGAATAAGGGCTAAAACCTTCTCGGCTGGATCGTTGTTTTGAGATAGTGCGGCTTTCATAAGTTCGGTATTAAGAATAATGGTTTCTTCCATTACAGCGCGCAGGATGGCTTCTTTATTGGGGTAATGGTGAAACAGACTGCCAGACTGAATGCCTACCGCTTTGCCTAAATCTCTGACGGTAGTGCGCTCATAACCTTTTTCTTTGAATAGCGTGGCCGCGGCCTGAAGCAAACGGCCTTTAGCGCTATCTGGCGCATTGACTACTCCTTGATCGACTAGGGCTTGATGGTCAGCAGAGAGTTGTTTTTGGTGCTTTGGCATAAATTCAAGGGAGCCTGATTTAGGATAATAGAAACCGAACAGTATTAGATGGCTGTGGCGGCTTATTATAAAGGTGTTTGTGTGCTTATTATAAAGGTGTTTGTGTTTTTATATAGATACCATTGAAGTGAATACTTTACAAACCAAGCGCTTGCTTGGTAATCTTTGGGTATTGATAATATGTGTCTGTATATTGGGTATTGAATATGATCGAAAAGAAAGTACGTATCGGTTGTGCCTCGGCATTTTGGGGTGATACCTCGATGGCGGCGCAGCAATTGGTTCACAAAGGCCAGTTGGATTATTTGGTATTTGATTACCTAGCCGAAGTGACCATGTCGATTATGGCTGGCGCACGGATGAAGAACCCAGAAGCGGGTTTTGCTCCTGATTTTGTAATGACCTTAGAGCGCTTGCTGAAGCCGATTGCTGAGCAGGGTATAAAGGTTGTGAGTAACGCCGGTGGCGTGAACGTAAGTGGCTGTGTGGCGGCGTTGCAGGCAGCGATTGATAAAGCCGGTATCGATTTAAAAGTTGCCGCGGTAGAAGGTGACAATTTAGTTAAGTGTCAGCAAGAATTTGTAGAAGCTGGCGTGGTTGAAATGTTCTCTGGTGAAGAGTTCCCCGAGCAGTGTTTGAGCGTAAACAGTTATTTAGGCGCAAGCGCGGTACGCGATGCGTTAAACGCCGGTGCTGATATTGTTATAACCGGCCGCGTGGTGGATAGCGCGGTTGTGCTTGGGCCATTAATGCATGAATTTGATTGGTCTGAAACCGATTACGATCAACTTGCCCAAGGTTCATTGGCAGGTCACGTGATTGAATGTGGCGCGCAGTGCACCGGTGGTAATTTTACCGACTGGCAGCTAGTACAAGCGGGTTACGCCAATATGGGATTCCCGATTGTTGAATGCGTTGCCGATGGCTCGTTTATTGTGAGTAAACCAGAAGGGACGGGCGGTTTGATTTCTGTTGGCACGGTTGGCGAACAAGTGCTGTACGAAATTGGCGATCCTTCGCAATATTTATTACCCGATGTGATCTGTGATTTTACTCAAGTTGAATTAGAGCAGCTGGATGAAGGTCATGTTTTAGTTTCGGGTGCAAAAGGCCGAGCGCCTTCGGATCATTATAAAGTCAGCGCGACTTACATGGACGGTTATCGTTGTAATGCGTCGGTTATGATTGGTGGCCGCCAGGCAGTAGAGAAAGGTCAGCGTGTTGCTGAAAGTATTATTGAGCGTGTAAGTTTTATTTTTAACGCCATGGGTTTAGATAATTTTACCGCGACGGATATTGAAATCTTAGGCAGTGAAACAACTTATGGTGCGCATGCGCGTGCCTTAGATAATCGCGAAGTGGTGGTTAAAATTGCTGCTCATCATCAAGATAAAAAAGCTTTAGCTATTTTTGCCCGTGAGATTGCTCAAGCCGCTACGGCCATGGCACCTGGGTTAACCGGTTTAGTGGGCGGTCGTCCAAAGCCTAGCCCGATGATTCGTTTGTTCTCTTTTTTATGGCCTAAAGATCAAATTGCTGTGTCGTTTAATTTAGATGGCAAGTCAACGGCTGTTGCGATTGCTGAAGGTGATTCGTTAGAAGATTTTGCCACTGCTTCCAAGGCATTGGTTCAAGCAGGTGCTGTTAAAGAATTAGAAGGTTGTGATGCCGCTCTTTGTGAAACAAGCACGTCACTAATCAATCTTGCCATGGCGCGCAGTGGTGATAAAGGTGACCATTGTAATGTGGGTATTTTAGCCCGTGATCCTGCGTACTTACCGTACATTCAAAATGCGCTGCAGCCAGAAAAAATTCGTGAATACTTATCACACATCATGAGTGAAAAAAGTGATGTGAAATTATATTCACTACCCGGTTTGGGTGCTTTTAACTTGATGTTAGAACAAGCACTCGGTGGTGGTGGTATCGCAAGTTTACGCATTGATCCGCAAGGTAAAGCGATGGCTCAACAGTTGTTGGATATGCCGATTGCGGTTCCTGCTGAAATGGCGAAACAAGCCGAAGAAGATTACAAAGCGATGATTGAATCAGTCAATTCAGATTCCAATAAAAACAACAATGAGAATGGGGCAGCGTAATGGCTATTTTAATTTCAGAAATTGCAACCCATAGCGAAGAGTTTGCTAACAATTGTGCCGCCATGCAGGTGGCGATTGATGAGTTTCGCGCGGTAGAGACTAAGGTTTTAGAAAAAGCGGAGCAAGCGAAAGAAAAATTTCGTAAGCGTGGAAAACTGTTACCGCGTGAACGCTTAAATTTGTTGTTAGATAGTGGTTCTAATTTTTTAGAATTATGCTCGCTTGCTGGTTTAAAAATGCACGACGATAAAGACGGCAGCGGAGCGGGTGGCGGTATTATCGCGGGCATCGGTTATGTTGCGGGCGCACGTTGCATGATTCAGGTGAACAATAGCGCAATTAAAGGCGGCACAATTTCTCCTGCGGGTTTGGATAAAACGTTACGGATTCAAGAAATTGCCCGTGCAAATAAATTGCCGATTATTACCTTGGCAGAATCCGGTGGTGCTAATTTGCAGTACGCGACCGACGTGTTTGTTCCGGGCGCTCAGGCGTTTGCAAACCAAGCACGTTTATCGGCGGCAGGCATTCCACAAATTACGGTGGTGCACGGCAATGCGACGGCGGGTGGTGCGTATCAGCCGGGTCTTTCAGATTTTATTATTGCGGTTCGAAATAAAACAAAAATGTTTTTAGCGGGGCCACCACTTTTGAAAGCAGCAACCGGTGAGATTGCTACGGATGAAGAATTAGGTGGCGCTGAGTTACATGCTTATGACGCGGGTACGGCTGATTATTTAGCTGAAGACGATGCCGATGGTGTGCGTATTGCGCGTGAGGTGATGGCGGGTCTGCCGTGGAATGATCAACTTTCTGGGGGTGTAGGAAGTCGCACTGAAAAAACCTATGACGAACCTCTTTATAGTGCAGACGAATTATTAGGTGTTGTGCCTTGCGATTCTAAGAAGCCTTACGATGTTCGCGAAGTGGTTGCGCGCATTGCTGATGGCAGTAATTTTCAAGATTTTAAACCCGACTTCGATATTCAAACGGTGTGCGGTTTCATTAAGATTGTAGGGCATGCGGTTGGTATCATTGGTAATAATGGTCCGATCACTGCGAAAGGCGCGAACAAAGCGGCGCAGTTTATTCAGCTGTGTGATCAAAACCAGATTTCACTTTTATTCTTGCACAATACCACGGGCTTTATGGTGGGAACCGATTCTGAAAAGAGCGGCATTATTAAGCACGGCTCTAAGATGTTGCAAGCGGTTGCGAATGCGCGCGTGCCTAAAATTTCTATTGTGATTGGTGGATCTTACGGTGCTGGTAACTATGCGATGTGTGGTCGTGGTTTGGATCCTCGATTTATTTTTGCTTGGCCAAACAGTAAAACGGCAGTGATGGGCGGCGCACAAGCGGGTAAAGTTTTACGCATTGTGACGGAAGAGAAGCAGTTGAAAATGGGTCAAGAGCCTGATGAGAAAATGTTGGATCAGATTGAGCAAATGACGGCGGCGAAATTAGAAGCGGGTTCATCGGCTTTGTTTGGCACAGCACGCATTTGGGATGATGGTTTAATTGATCCACGTGATACGCGTAAGTTAATGATCATGCTATTAGACATGTGTGATGAGGAGAAGCATCGTACGCTTCAAGGCAATAGCTTTGGTGTTAGTCGTTTTTAATATTTTACAAAGAGCGTCTATGGTTTTGGTATTTTAACCGCATTCGCTTGTTATCGATATTGGGTAAGTCGTTAGGCGACACGCCGTGAATACATCCGTGTAGGCTCGGCTAAAAGGTCCGTCTTTTAGACGGTCTTTAACGCCTCACCCAATACCGATACGCGAAAGCTGAAAGTAACTTGAAATTGAAGATTGATATTGGATTTGAATCGCTTTCGCTTGCTATCGATATTGGGTAAGTCGTTAGGCGACACGCTATGTACCGATACAAAATACATCCGTGTATTTTGCCCTGCGGGCCAGCTTCGCTGTTCAAAACTTGCTCCTGCAGTTTTGTCCATGGGAGCTCGGCTAAAAGGTCCGTCTTTTAGACGGTCTTTAACGCCTCACCCAATACCGATACGCGAAATCTGATAGCAATAAAATTTGAAATAGTTTGATAATTTTTAGAATAAACAAAAGAGTAAGTACGCGATGAGCGTTGGAAGTTAATTTTTCAGGCCATCGATCACAGGGATGTGATCGCTGAGCGTACAGGGATGTATTCACAGCGTGCCGTAAAAAATTCAACTTGCAAGGTGAATGCAAGCGTACGGCTTTAAAGAGATAGAGATGTGATATTGGATTTGAATCGCTTTCTCTTGCTATCGATAGTGGGTAAGTAGATACGCGAAAGCTGATAGCAATAAAATTTGAAATAGTGTGATGATTTTTAGAATAAACAAAAGAGTAAGTACGCGATGAGCGTTGGAAGTTAATTTTT
>OJCK01000037.1_pt1 | contig 92252 bp, 72 predicted proteins | sample 1592141 | NCBI WGS metagenome assembly OJCK01 (sample SAMN05416893, study PRJEB24817) | seawater metagenome | isolation source: Sea water | place: Canada:Atlantic | collected 2013-11 | reverse complement strand
GCACCGTTAATTGAGTCTAACAGTGCATCAATGTCGTCAGGGTCTGCGATATCAGCATTACTTTCAGCATCTTCGGTATTGTCGTTATCAATTGCCTTGATATTATTATCTGACGAAGGTTCATCAGCACCGTTAATTGAGTCTAACAGTGCATCAATGTCGTCAGGGTCTGCGATATCAGCATTACTTTCAGCATTTTCATCAACATTTGCATTGGTATCATTATCTGTTGCAGTTGAAGGTTCATCTGCACCGTTAATTGAATCTAATAATGCATCAATATCATCTGGATCTGAAACGTCAATAGAAGCTGGGTCATCTGAACTATCTTTTGTTTCACTTACCGCATCAAGTAAGGCATCAATGTCATCAGGCTCAGATACTTCACTAATATCAGTTGTAGGATTATCATCTATGTCGTTTGATTCTGCAGCAGCATCTAATAAGCTATCGATATCTTCGTCATCATTCAACACAGTTTCAGCGCCAGCATCTGTTTTTTCAGATTCACTGGTTTTTCCTTCAGATAATAAAGTATCTAATTCATCTAACGCAATTTCATCTGAGTCCAGTGCAATTTCTTCACTGTTATCTACTTCATCTTCTAAACCAGCAAATAAAGAATCTAAATCGCTTTGATCTAATTGCCCACCTTCTAATGGCTCACCTTCAATTTGATCGTCATCTAGCGCAATGGTTTCCTCATTATTATCTAAAGCAATATCTTCAAGCTCGTCTAAATCATCTAAATCGTCATCCAATTGAATAACGTCTTCATCTAATGCGTCTAAATCATCAGAAAATAGATCCTCGTGATCTTCATCATTTTCTGATAAATCTATTGAAAGTTCATCGTCGAGTGACAATTCATCTTCAAGTGATAATTCGTCATCAAGGCTTAATTCATCTTCTAAAGTTAATTCGTTATCTTCTGCTTCTTTCGTTGGTGGTGTTTTTTCTTTAACTTCAACACTTTTTTCTGCTTTGTCTGGGACTACGTCTTCGTTACTGTCTTTATTATTTTTACGTCTAAATAAAATAGCGACCAAAGACAAAACTAACAGCGCAGGTAAGGTGGCCATTAGTGCAATAAACCATGAACTCGACATTAAGTTGCCTTCTTCAAGTTCGGCTTTTTGTTTTTCAAGTAATAACGCTTGTTCTCTTGCTTCAGCTTTAGTTAAAAGTTCTTGTTGCAGTGAGATCATATCGTCCATCTGCACTTTAATTTCTTTGCTTTTAGCCACTTCGCTTTGCATTATGCCGAGCTGATCATTAAAGCTTGTTAAACGCTCGCGTAAAGCTTCATTTTCTTTTAATAAACTTTGCAGGCCGTCAATAGAATCTAAAACGTCATTTTGAATAGTAGCTAACCGTTGTTGTTGCGTGTTATCAATTGTTTGTAATTGAGTATTAATTTCAGATTTTGCTGCATCTAAATCTTTTTTATTAACGGAAGCTTCTTCAGGATTAGGTATTTTCTTAGGTGTAACTTTAACAACTTTTGCAACTTTTTGTTGCCAAGCCTTATCATCGCTGCGTGACTTTTGTTGTGCTATGTTAGGGTTAATTGCTCTAATAACATCAATCGACGGAAGTTTTAAATACTGACCGCTGATCATGTGGTTTAAATTATTTTCTTTAAAAGCATTAGGGTTATTTTCATATAGTGCTTGCATGACTTGATAAACAGACAAGCGAGGATCTGGGCGAACTTTTAATGCGATGTTCCATAAAGTATCTTTGCTGGTAATTGGTCCATAACGGTCGTAAGGAAATGCGTCTGTAGATTTCGGACCACGAATACGTATTCCGTCATCTTCAGCTGATGTTGGGAGACTAAAGCAGCAAATGCTAATAATAAGTGCCTGCCATAGGCACAGGCGTAACAATGTGTGCATTAAAATTTCCTATTTATAATGATTATTCGCCAATACAATGACGGGCCCAAGTCAGGAGATTGCGAAGCAAAAATTATTCCAGTTATTAAATAATTACTGCCAAATACTTGGATAAATGCCTTTACAGCTTTTTAACTGCGTTATTAATTTAATACTATGGTTTCTTATCTTATCCTTAATTTGCGTTAAGTGAAATAAAACAAAAAAACCCGTCGCTTATTATAACGACGGGTTTTCATTTTTCTTTAATAAATCTACAACTTATCGACTATTAATACTCGCTAAGGTGATCTTTGATTAATAACTCGGCAATTTGTACGCTATTCGTCGCTGCACCTTTTCGTACATTGTCTGCAACGATCCACATATTAATACCATTGTTGTGGCTAATATCTTCTCGAATACGGCCAACAAAGGTTTCATCTTTGCCGCTAGCATCGCCAATTTGCGTAGGAAAGTCTTCATCATTACGGCAAACCACTATGCCGGGAGCTTGGCTTAAAAGATCTTTCACTTCTTCGGCTGAAATAGGTGAGTTTGTTTCAATGTGCAGTGATTCACCATGGCCGAAAAATACCGGTACGCGAACCGCTGTAGGATTTACCATTACCGTATCGTCACCAAGTATTTTCTGTGTTTCCCACACCATTTTCATTTCTTCTTTGGTATAACCATTTTCAAGAAACACATCGATTTGCGGAATAACATTAAAAGCGATTTGGCGAGAGAAGTTTTTCGACTCAACAGGCTTACCTGACAATAAATCGGCCGTTTGCTTTGCTAACTCATCCATTGCAGCTTTTCCGCCACCAGAAACAGACTGATAAGTAGAAACATTAACACGTGAAATGCCTACAGCATCATAAATAGGTTTTAAAGCTACCATCATCTGTATGGTTGAACAGTTAGGGTTAGCAATAATATTACGATTACGGTATTCAGCTAATGCTTGAGGGTTTACTTCAGGTACTACTAATGGAATATCAGCGTCGTAGCGAAACTCAGAAGTATTATCAATAACGATACAACCAGCATCTCCAGCGATAGGAGCATACTTTGCTGATGTAGCACCGCCAGCAGAAAAGAAGCCTATTTGCGCTTGGCTCCAATCGAAATTATCAGCGTCTAAAACTTCAATGCTTTCACCATTAAAATCAATAAATTCGCCGGCAGAGCGGGCGCTGGCCAATGGGTATAGTTTATTAATTGGAAAATCACGTTGTTCTAATATTTCAATAATTGTTTTACCAACTAATCCTGTTGCACCTAGTACGCAAACATCAAATTTCTGTGCCATGATCCTCTCTCTTTTATCCAGTTTATTTATTAAAGCCAAGCCGATGTGGCACATCTGAGCTCAACACATTATTCAAGTTTACCGTTACTGAAGAAAACTCCCGGCGAGTCGGGTACGTTTTTCGAATATGGTCAAATCCTTGAGTATTAATTTGCTGACGAAAAATTGCATCGTCACGTCTAACATCGTAAACCATTTTTACCAGTTGGTTTAGCAGTATTTCATCAAAGTCTTGATTAATTTCAATCGCACTAATAGCCGGTATCGGCAAAAAGTCTGCAAGTTGCTTCTTTGGTAAAATATCTAACTGTTGACATAATGCCCGATACAGAATCTCTGTGCCACGAGCTTTTCCTTCTAAGCTATAACCAGCAATGTGAGCTGTGGTAATTTCACAATGCTCGATCAACTCAGTTAATATAGCTGGTTCGTTTTCCCAAACGTCGAGTACCAGTTTTACACCGTGGCCTTGCTGCTTCATTTTCAATAAAGCTTTATTGTCTACCACCTCACCGCGACACGCATTAATCAAAATTTGATTATGGCTTAATATTGCAAGTCGGTCAGCATCTAACAAATGATATGTTGCATGCTGTCCTTCACGAGTTAATGGCACATGTAAAGAAATTACATCACAAGCGAGTGCTTGTTCTAATGTTGAAAATTCACGATTATCATTAGGGTTTTCAGCTTGTAAAGGGTCACAAATAACATGCTTAATGTTTAAAGCTGTTAACTTTTCACTTAATCTTGTGCCCGTATTTCCCCCACCAACAATACCAACGGTTAAGTTGGATAAGTTAAATAAATAACGTTCTGCAAGCACAACCATAGCACTTAACACGTACTCAGCTACCGATACGGCATTACAACCAGGTGCCGAATGAAAATTAACATTTCGTTCAACTAAGTAGTTTTGATCGATATGATCAACACCTATAGTTGCTGTACCTACAAAGCTCAGTGCATTGTTGTTCTCTAGCAACGCTTTATTTACTTTCGTAATTGAACGCACCAACATTACATTTGCGTTTGCAACCTCTTTAGCTACCAAAGAGCGGCCAGAAAAGGCAGTTAAAGTACCTAAGTCGGCAAAAAACTCCTTTGCGAACGGCATGTTTTCGTCGTAAAAAATATTCATTAATGTTCTCAATTATAAAAAGTAACAATTACGTTTAAACAGCTATTAGCAATGCCCAGATAAATTTAGCTTTGAGCCGGTACTGTCGATTTTTTAATATAACTTTCTTTTTCGGTTTGCGTTACTTCAACAGTAATTATGGCGTTTTCAATACCTAAGCGCTCAAGTTGATTATAAACATGCTCAGTGAGGTTTTTTCGTTGGGTTAAATCGCGACCAGATAATATTTTTAAATTAACATGTAAGAACACTTGTTCTGCACCTGGTAAGTAAAAATCATTATAAGCACAAGCACGCACTTTGATATCAGCAGCGCTAAATAATTCACTTTGGTTTGCACCTTTATATACAGCGTGCATTAACTGCTCTACAGCTAAGTTTTCGGTAATTTTTGCAGAATATTCAATAATACAATGAGGCATGATAGCAGGGTCGCCAACAATAAATAATTAAGGAGGATATTGTAGCTAAATTTAGCGACAAAATGACATAAAAAAACCGCTAAATTTTTAGCGGTTTTTAAAATTAAATGAAATTATCAGCTATAAATACTCATAATTTCACCAAACAGCATTTTATTTATATTTTTGCATAACTAAGGTCGCGTTAGTGCCGCCAAAACCGAAGCTGTTAGACATAACTAAATTAAGTTCCATATCGCGCTTTTCAGTGACAATATCTAAACCTTCAGCTTGTTCATCTAAGGTATTAATATTAATCGAAGGAGCAACAAAACTATGCTCCATCATTAATAATGAGAAAATTGCTTCGTGAACACCCGCCGCACCAAGTGCATGACCTGTCATCGCTTTTGTTGCACTAATTGCAGGTGAGTCTTCACCAAATACCGCTTGAATAGCACCAAGCTCTTTTACATCACCCACTGGGGTAGAAGTACCGTGAGTATTTAAGTAGTCAACTTTAGCGTCAACACCTTGCATAGCTTGTTGCATACAACGAATAGCGCCTTCTCCACTTGGAGCAACCATGTCGTAACCGTCTGACGTAGCACCGTAACCCACGATTTCAGCATAAATATGTGCACCACGCGCTAAAGCGTGCTCAAGTTCTTCAACAACAACCATACCGCCACCGCCAGATATAACGAAACCGTCACGGTCTGCATCATAAGTGCGCGAAGCCATTTCGGGTGTTTCGTTATATTTAGAAGACAAAGCACCCATGCCATCAAACATCATCGCTAATGACCAATGAACTTCTTCACCACCACCAGCAAATACTACATCTTGTTTACCCAATTGAATAAGCTCAGCTGCATGACCAATACAATGTGCACTAGTGGCACAAGCTGAGCTGATTGAATAGTTAACACCTAAAATTTTAAATGGTGTCGCTAAACATGCTGAGATAGTGCTCGACATGGTTTTTGGTACGGCGTAAGGACCCACTCTTTTTACGCCTTTCTCGCGTAAAGTATCTGCTGAGTTAACGACGTTTTCAGATGACGCGCCACCAGAGCCAGCAACAATACCAGTACGGAAGTTTGATACTTGCTCAGGCGTTAATTTTGAATCTTTGATTGCTTGATCCATGGCTATATAGGCAAAAGCTGAAGCTTCGCCCATAAAACGTAGTGCTTTACGGTCAATGTGATCTTTTACTTCAATTTCAGGTTTGCCCCAAACTTGACTGCGCAAACCCATTTCAGCAAAACTTTCAGCACGGGTAATACCTGAACGCCCTTCTTTTAAAGACGTTAATACTTCTTCTGCATCATTACCAATACTTGATACAATACCTAATCCGGTGATAACTACACGTTTCATATAAATAACCATATTCAATTAAAAAATCTGGGCGTATCATACATACTTTTGCCCCCTATACTGGTCTGTCCAGCGTACACTTGTACACTGAATGTTTTCATTTTTATGACAGCCTATTGTAATAACATGTAAAATAACCTTTTTTTACTAGCAACGGAAGACGTTAATATTGTGATTGATCAAGCTAAGATTACCTTTCAAGAAGACGGTTCGCCTTTTTCAAGCCAGTTTGAAGATATCTACTTTGATACAAACCAAGGCACAAGCCAAAGCGAGTGTGTATTTATTAACGGCAATAATATTAAATCAAGGTTAGCAAAACTCCCCGAAAAATTTGTTATCGCAGAAACCGGCTTCGGCACCGGACTAAATTTTTTATTAACACTTGCAGCTTTTGATCAAATTCAACAAAGAAAAATTCAGCAACAAACCAAGCACCAAATTGAGCTTGAATCAGAACTTAAATCAGAGCTTGAATCAAAACAGGCTTTGCACTTTATCAGTGTAGAAAAATACCCATTATCAAAAGCGCAACTGGCACAATCGTTAAAAATTCTGCCTGAGCTTGAACATTACAGTCAGCAATTAATTGCACAATATCCAAACTCTCCAGAGCAAGATGTAACACTGAGTTTTTATTCCGGCGCAGTAACTTTGCAATTAATATTTAACGATGCAACATTAGGTTTAGCGCAATTAGCCAAGGATAAAAATCGTCGAAGTTCAGCATTAGTTGACGCTTGGTATCTAGATGGTTTTTCACCCAACAAAAATCCTGAAATGTGGCATTCAGGGCTATTCCAACAAATAACACGGTTATCAAAAGAGCAGGCAACATTAGCAACATTTACGGTTGCAGGTAATGTAAAGCGCCAATTAATATCAGCCGGCTTTCGAGTTGAAAAACGCCCAGCGCATGGTAAAAAAGATGAAATGCTAAGCGCGGTGTTTCAACAAAACCCTCACTCAGGAAAAGGCTATCAACAACGCCCAATAATTAACAAGCCACAACAGGTCAGTATAATTGGTGGTGGTATTGCTTCAGCGTGTGCTGCTTATGCGCTAACAAAAGCTGGGGTGAAGGTAAACGTATATTGTCAAGATTTTAGCATCGCGCAAGGGGCATCAAGTAATAATATTGCCGCGCTATATCCACTTATTCACCAGCAAGCTGATGACATTAGTGTGTTCTATCAACAAGCGTTTGAACAAGCCGTAGGGTTTTATAAGCATATTAACGAACAAGGTTTTAAGTTTGATCACGACTGGTGTGGTTTGCTAGAAATCTCATACAAAAAAGCTTTAGATCTTCGCCAGCAGCATTTTGAGCACTCGCCAGTGTGGCCAAAAAGTTTAGTACAAAGCATAGATAAAACCAAAGCCAGTGAGTTAGCCAATATAGCGCTCGAACATGGCGGCTTGTTTTTTCCTAAAGCGGGTTGGATTGCCCCGGCTCAATTAGTAAAACAAGTTTTTAAAGCCGCAGAATCAACTAATCGGTTGCGAGTCGAAACTGGCTGTAAAATCAATAGTGTAAGCCAAAAAGTTGATGGTAAATGGTTACTGCATACTGACAAAAAAGATTACCAAACCAATGTAGTGATCTATTGTGGCGGTGCACAAGGCATACCGCTGAACTTAATAGAGCAACTACCACTATCATCAGTACGTGGCCAAGTTAGTAATATGATAAGTAATGATAAAATAGCTAACCTATCTACCGTTATTTGTCATAAAGGTTACTTAACACCAGCTAACAATAACTTGCATTGTATTGGCGCAACGTTTCAAAAAAATAGCTTTGATACCGAGAGTAAAGCCGAAGACGACCAATTTAACTTGGCTATGCTTGATAAGTGCTTACCAAATGTAACGCAATGGCAAACTACTGACATTGTTAATAGTAAAGCACGTTTACGCTGCATGACCCCTGATCACTTACCTATGGTAGGTGCTATGCCAGATCTTGAAGCTCATAAGCAGCAATATCCACATTTAAGTAAAGATAAGCGTTGGCGCTATAATGAATTAGCACCGGTAATTTCAAATCTATATATGTTAACTGGATTGGGCGCACGCGGGCTTTGTACTGCGCCATTATTAGCCGATATTTTAACCGCCGACATTTGTGGTACGCCTTACCCTCTAAACAACGAACAGCTATTTAACTTAGCGCCTAACCGCTTCATTATTCGAGATATTGTTCGTCGGAAATTTGATTAAACTTATTATAGAACATAAAAAAGCAGCCTTTAACATAAGCTGCTTTCATTGGTTTGTTTGTTAATCGCTATTTAGTTAAATTGCTTAGTTAACCTGAACTCTGGATAAGCAGCACTTGCTCAATGCTCCATTTTAAGCCATTTTCTGCGTTAAAACGTCGATAAATAGCGCGCTATTCATAAACGTTTTGCCTTGAAAATGGCATAAAATGAAGCATTGATGATATCTATTCGTGATGTTCAGCTGGCTATAGCATTTACTTTATTACCTAAGCTTTTGGTTCACTTGAATTTCAAGCACTCATTATCCAGAGTTCAGGTTAGTTACTTTACTAATCGACCTCTCAGCATAGTTGAGCTATCCAACTAAGCTATCTCGTTAAGCGCTGAAAGCTGTTTGCAAAGTTAACCAATAGTCTTGCACTATTTGACGATCTTGTGGACTAAGCTCTGTGCGAGCAGCTTGTAGCTTTTCACTGATATTTATTGCTAAAGCTTGTGTTAAAGGCTGTGATTCATCGCCGTATTCGCTGCCAGCTAAGCTGATAAAGCCTCTTAAATAACTACCGGCGAATAATTCATCAGCACTAACGTCTTGTGTTACTTGCTCATCTAAAAAATGATATAACGCGGTAAGGTTTTCAAATTGCATATTTAATTCCATATTCAATAAGGCAAGTTTTTAAACATTGCCTGTTCTCTAATATTAATAATGATTAATTTTTATTTAATGTACGTTCTATTGCACGTTATCAACGGGATATAACACTTGGTCATTGTAACCTGTAGTCACGGCTAAATAACCTGATAGTTCCAGATCAAGTTCGCTATCGCCGGTATCAGCAATAAGAGGCCTTGCTTCTAGTGCATTCAGCTTAGTTTTAGTCGCAATAATAATAATATTTTCTTTGCCAATAGCACGAATTATACGTGGGCTTAACTGTTGATTACCACGACCAAATATATGCCCTTGACCGCCAATTAACGTGATTAACAACTTAACCTGCCCAGCTTGATAAGACTGAATTAGCTGCCAAAGTTGCATCTCAGTTAAGTCACTTGCCATTAATGTTTGCTGACAAATAGCATCAACACCAAGCAAGGTATTATCTAGCCCTAACTCTTCCATAACAAAAGCGGTAGTGGAACCTGAGCCAATAATAAATAATTCGTCATCCATTTTAGCGATAACATCCGCAGCAATATCTTGTAGTACTAACTCATCAGATTCTTTACCACCTGACTTAACCGCTTGAATATAACGTAACTCTGATGGCACTTGCATTTCACCAAAACGCTTTGCTTTTACAACGCCTTGGCGAAATAAGCTTTCATCAATATCCATTACATCTGCATCGGTTAAACTTACTAATTGATTAGTGATCATTAACTCTACGACGCGACCGGCTGCTTTAGGTGTAATTGCATAAACGCCAGAATGAATTTTACAACCCGCAGGTATACCTAATACAGGAAACTTATCTTCAACAATATGGCAAACATTGCGTGCTGTACCATCACCTCCGGCAAACAACAACAAATCAATATCGTGGTTGATCAAAGTAGTTACCGCTTGCTCTGTATCAAGCGCTGTGGTCGTTTCACCTGAAAGCTCATGCACCACTACAGTATTAAAACCTAAGGCTTTCGCTGAATGCTCGCCCATATCAGCAGCGGCAGTATAAATAACTATACTGTCTTTGTAAGGCAATAAAATTTCTAATGCGAGTAATGCCCGTGCATTAGATTTAGCGGTCGCTCCAAGTGCTAGAGCTTGTTCAGCAATGCCTTCACCGTCACTCCCTTTTAAAGCTACACTGCCACCAATGCCTGCAATGGGGTTAATGACTAAGCCTAATTTAAATTCTTTCATTGGTTAATCTCATTTATATCCAGCAACAATTTCGTCGCAATACCAAGTAGCCACACCAAAAACTTCTCGCGCCCTACAGTTGAAAATGCTTAATGGCTAAAGGCCAAGCGGTTTGATAATGTTTTGCTAAAACAGTCATAAAAGTTTCGGCGTCTTTAGGGAAGCCGTTGGCTAAATAAGTCAGTACTTGTTTATATACCAAGGCTTTAAACGCCACTCTATCGGTTTCGCCTTCACCTAATAAATTATCCGTAGAAACATCAAAATGCTTTCCACTGGCAACACAAAGTGCCCACTCTATCGCTTGAGGTTTTATTTCTACACTTTCAAATTGGGCTTGCTGTTGGTGATCTCTGCCATCTGGAATATACCAATAACCATAATCTTCCAATAATCGCCGTGACGACCCCGCCAAGCACCAATGTGAAATTTCATGCAATGCACTGGCAAAATAACCATGAGCAAAAACAATTTGATTATAATTACAATATTCACTGCTCGGAATATAAATAGGCTCGTCTGTGCCTTTTATTAAGCGGGTATTATACAAAGCGTAAAAAGTAGTATCGAATAACGTGATCAAATCACGATAGTGAAGCTCGGGAATATTATCCGCCGTCTCATCACAAATGCTTAGAGGCTTACACATAGACATGAAATAAACTTTTTCAGGTGAATAGGGTTATGCTAAGACACTGTTTGGTACTGTGCAATTGCCCTTTAAAATTGACGCTATTCTAACGAAAAACGACGATTATTACATCGCCGTTTTAAAAAAACTTTAACTCTTCGTATCAAAGATAACACGATTGTCTAAGGTTTTGCTTGCAACTTATAGCCGATAACAATGCAACTTACAACTAAGTGCTGCCTTATTGATATTTTGCATTTGCTCAGCAAATAAATTAACTTTCATTGACCGAAGCATCGTCAGATTCTTTCATATTTTTTACGCCACCTTTAATAACAAAGTAGCCAAAAACACCTGAGATTAATGATCCAATAACGATACCTAATCTATCTTGGAAAATAAGATTAGCGCCTTGACCTTGCTCGAAGGCTAAAGAACCAATAAACAAACTCATGGTAAAACCAACACCACATAATATTGCAGCGCCGTACAGCAAACGCCAATTCACATTTGTTGGTAATTTAGCCCAACCGAGTTTTATAGCAATAAAACAAAAACCAAATACGCCAAGTTGTTTACCAACGATTAAACCAACAATAATCCCCATTGGTACAGGTGCCATTACTTGTTCGATACCCACACCGGCAAAGCTTATTCCTGCGTTTGCAAAGGCAAACACGGGTAAAATAATAAAAGCGACTAACGAATGTAAGTTATGCTCTAAAGATTTTAACGGTGAGGGTTCATCTTCTTTCCCTTTTATTGGAATAAAGAAGGCTAAAACGACCCCCGCTAACGTAGCGTGCACACCAGACTTTAATACAGCAACCCAAAGTACAATACCTAGAAAAATATAAGGTGCTGTGCTAGTCACACCGCGTTTATTCATCACAAATAATATCGCGATGATACTTGAAGCAAAAACTAAAGATAATAACGACAGTTGGTCAGTATAAAATAACGCGATAACGATAATAGCGCCTAAATCATCAAATATAGCTAACGAAGTTAAAAACACTTTCAGTTGTAGCGGCACTTTACTGCCTATAACCGACAAAATACCTAAAGCAAAAGCAATATCGGTGGCGGTTGGTATCGCCCAACCATTTATCGCGTCAGGATCATTGTAGTTAAATGCCACATAACATAAAGCCGGTATTAACATGCCACCTAAAGCACCAATAGCCGGTAATGTAACTTGCCCAGGTTGCGATAAATCCCCCTCTAAAAACTCACGTTTAAGCTCTAAACCTACCAAGAAGAAAAACAGCGCCATCAGGCCGTCATTTATCCACAACAATAGAGGCTTAGCTATTTCAAAAGTTCCCACAGCTACCTGCACAGGAATATTAAGCAACATATCGTAATACACCATAAAGGGTGAGTTAGCGATAATCATGGCCGCCACAGCAGCAAACATTAAAATAATACCGCTGGCAGCTTCAAGCTTTAAGAAGTCGTTAACACTTTTAATAATCATTGGTTCTCATAATTTTATTTACGTGACGACATAATATGTCACAAAAACACTTTTTTCAAATTAACCAATGTAATCATTTGTAAAAAATTTAATGCTAAATAAACACTAAATGATAATAATTCGGAAAAAAGTAATTAATTCGATATTAGTTCAGATTATTGATTTATTAACTGGTAATATTGCATTAAATAAGAACAGTACTTACTGCTTAAAAAACAATATTTCCATCAAAGGCAAAAACGCATGAAAAAACTTGATGACATAGACTTACGTATTCTTACCTTGCTTTATAAAGATGCTGATATCACTAATAAAGAGTTAGCCTCACAAATAGGTATTGCACCCTCAACCTGTTTAGAGCGCGTAAAGCGTATGAAATCAAATGGTGTTATCAACAATGCATTTATTGATATTAATTTCAAAAGTATTGGAGGGAATATTGAAGCAATAGCAGCAATTAAATTGCAACCTTACTCAGAGTTAATCGTAAATATGCTTAGAGATGATTTACTCAAACTACCTGAAATTGTCAGCTTGTATCATATGGGCGGTAGCTACGACTACTTTATTCATATGTCTGTAAAAGATAGCGAGCACTTACGTCAGTTTGTATTTAATGCGATTACTTCTCGTGAAGAAGTTACCACCGTTGAAACTTCACTTATTTTTGAACATAGCCGTAGCGGCGTATTACCAATTTTTGAAGACGAATAAAGTTTGTTGCAATAAAGCGTCGAATTTTGCTTTAAAACCCCAAAGAAAAAGAGCTGGAATAGCTCTTTTTTTATTAGTGTGTCGCAATGAGTTAATGCGCTACAAAGTCTTTTGTTTCAAAATATAGCGGTTTCATCGTGCCGCAATTCAAAAATTTATACTGTAGTTCAGACTCTTTTGGTACAGGCGAAGAGGTAGTAAATTTAGTTAAACAACCCGCCTGTTGATCAATACTTATAATATGGTCAAAGCTTGGAGCCTGTGAAATTCTATGAATATAAATTTTAATATTCTTTTGAAGTGAAACCACGTCATATTCTTGTTTGCTACTAGCAGGTTTAATATCGTCAAAGGTACGCATATAAATTTGTTTTTCAAAAACCATAGGAATATTCTCATAAACTAACATGCCATCTCGTTCAAAATGCCCAGCATACAAGTCTACGTTGATAGCCATTCTCTCTTCACGCATTAAGCGTTGTAAATTAAACGGTTCAGGTTTAATCGTTATAAGGTCGCCGTCTCTAACCGATTGCAAAACAGCCAAGTTATTATTATCTAATTTATATAACAATTGCACATCATGTGGCTTATGATATAGCGGCATATGAGAAGCATAAATACTTGACCCCTGAGCAAATAACACCATGCCATGAACGCCCATATAAGCAGGGTCTAATGGTGGTAGCTCTTTAACCTCGTCCTCTGCAAAACTTATTTGGCTTAACAAAATAAACATACCAATAAACAATTTTTTCATACAAGACCTCAATAAATAGAAAATAACAGGCTAACGAGTCAAATGGGTAACAGCATATTGGTTTTACACAAATTTCAGTGGTCTGAAAATCTAAACCGTTTACCAATTTATTTAATTTCGTATCACATTATAGCTTTTTTAAATAAAAAAAATCCCACAACATAGTGTGGGATTTTTATCTTATTATATTCTTAAGCCATGTTAGCTTTTAAGATCATCAAAGAATTTTTTCACGCCATCGAAAAAACCTGTTTCTTTCGGGCTATGTTTGCTGGTACTTTTACCCATTTTTTCTTCTAACTGGCGTAATAAGTCAGCTTGATCACCCGATAAACTTACCGGTGTTTCAATCACAACCTTACACATTAAATCACCTACTGAATGGCTACGAACTGATTTAACACCTTTGCCACGCAAACGGAACATTTTACCTGTTTGAGTTTCTTTTGGTATTTTCAGCTTAACTTTGCCTTCAAGTGTAGGTACTTCAATTTCACCGCCTAATGCTGCGGTTGTGAAACTAATAGGTACTTCACAATATAAATTGTTTTCGTCACGAACAAAGATTTTATGGTCGCGAACATTAGCTTGTACGTATAAATCACCTGCTGGTGCACCATGTTCACCGGCTTCACCTTCACCTGACAAACGAATTCTGTCGCCCGTATCAACACCTGGTGGAATTTTAACTGATAAGGTTTTGTTTTTCTCTACACGCCCTTTACCACGACATGAAGTACAAGGGTCTGAAATAACTTTACCTTGGCCAGAACACGTTGGACATGTTTGCTGAACCGCGAATAATCCCTGGCGCATTTGCACTTGGCCATGACCATGACATGTTGAACATGTTTTAGCACTCGTACCTTTTTTAGCACCACTACCATCACAAGGTTCACAGCTAACATAGGTTGGTACTTTAATTTCTAAGGTTTTACCTTTAACCGCTTCTTCTAGCGTTAGGTCAAGGTTGTAGCGTAAATCGCTACCTCGACGCTGGCGAGATTGACCACCACGGCCACGACCACCGCCGCCAAAAATATCACCAAAAATATCACCAAAAGCATCGCCGAAGTCTTGACCGCCGCCGAAACCACCGCCACCATGACCACCTTGTTCAAACGCCGCATGACCATATTGATCATACGCCGCACGCTTTTGATCATCGGTTAATATTTCATAAGCTTCTTTAACTTCTTTAAACTGTTCTTCTTTTGATTTATCACCTTGAGTTCTATCAGGATGAAATTTCATTGCTAAACGTTTATAAGCTTTTTTGATATCTCGCTCAGCTGCATCTTTTGATACACCAAGCACTTCATAATAATCGCGTTTTGACATAGGTTTTATTTCTTTACTTCAAATTTATGGATACTAATTTGTTTAACTTCTTTCTTAGACGCGGTAAGAGTTATCTTCAACATCTTAAAAATCTAAGCAAATTAACATCAAGTAATAATTACGTTTCGTTGCTGTTTACATAGTTTTTGACAAAGCAAAGCGCCGATGATTATCGACGCTCTAATTTGTTTGAACTAAACCACAAAGTTTAATTGTTTTTTGTTGCCACTGTATCGCTCTAGAGCAAGACGGTCACGCGAAGCATACAAGTGTATGGGAGCATGTCCAACGCAGCTATTGAGCGTTACAGTTACAACCTAACAACTAATTATTTGTCGTCCTTAACCTCTTCAAACTCAGCGTCAACAACATCATCGCCACCAGCTGCAGAATCAGCTTCTGGTGCTTCACCTTCAGGTGCGCCGCCTTGTGCTTGAGCTTTCGCTTGAGCGATTTCCATCAACTTAGCTGAAGCTTCGATAACGGCTTGAGTTTTAGCATCGATTTCTTCTTTGCTATCGCCTTTAATGGCAACTTCAAGTTCAGATAATGCTGCTTCAATTTTCTCTTTATCTTCGCTTGGTAAATCTTCGCCAGCTTCTTCAACTTGCTTACGAGTTGCGTGAACCATGCCATCAGCTTGGTTACGAGCTTGTACAAGCTCTTCAAATTTCGCATCTTCGTCAGCATTTGCTTCCGCGTCACGTACCATTTGCTCTACTTCATCATCTGATAAACCAGAAGAAGCTTTAATGGTAATTTTTTGCTCTTTACCTGTGTTCTTATCTTTTGCTGTTACATGCAAAATACCATCAGCATCTAAATCGAATGTTACTTCAATTTGTGGCGTACCACGTGGTGCTGGGTCAATACCTTCAAGGTTAAATTGACCAAGAGATTTGTTGGCAGAAGCTTGCTTACGCTCACCTTGCACAACATGTACAGTTACAGCAGCTTGGTTATCGTCAGCTGTTGAGAATGTTTGAGATTGTTTAGTTGGGATAGTGGTGTTTTTGTCGATAACTTTCGTCATCACGCCGCCCATAGTCTCAATACCTAGTGATAAAGGCGTAACATCTAAAAGAAGTACGTCAGTTACGTCACCAGAAAGTACACCTGCTTGAATAGCTGCACCAGCGGCTACTGCTTCATCAGGGTTAACATCTTTACGTGGCTCTTTACCAAAGAATTCAGTAACAACTTTTTGTACCATTGGCATACGTGTTTGACCACCAACCAAGATAACATCGTTAATGTCGCTAATTGAAAGGTCAGCATCTTGAAGCGCTTTTTTAAGCGGCTCTAATGTTGCTTTAACCATGTCTTCAACTAAAGATTCTAATTTTGCACGTGTTACCTTAATGTTCATGTGCTTAGGACCTGAGGCGTCAGCAGTGATGTACGGTAAGTTAACATCTGTTTGTTGTGCAGAAGAAAGTTCACATTTTGCTTTTTCAGCCGCTTCTTTCAAACGTTGCATAGCTAATGGATCTTGCGTTAAGTCCATGCCTTGATCTTTCTTAAATTCAGTTACTAGGTAGTTAATTAAACGGTTATCAAAATCTTCACCACCTAAGTGAGTGTCACCGTTTGTCGCTAATACTTCAAACGTGTGCTCGCCTTCAACTTCATCAATTTCGATGATAGAGATATCGAATGTACCACCACCTAAATCGTATACTGCAACAACTTTGTCGCCTTCTTGCTTGTCCATGCCGTAAGCAAGAGCAGCAGCAGTTGGCTCGTTAATAATACGTTTAACATCAAGACCCGCAATACGACCAGCATCTTTAGTTGCTTGACGTTGTGAATCGTTAAAGTAAGCAGGAACAGTAATTACGGCTTCAGTTACTTTTTCGCCTAAGTAATCTTCGGCTGTTTTTTTCATTTTTGCTAAAACTTCAGCAGAAACTTGTGGAGGAGCGATATTTTTATCACGTGCCGTAACCCAAGCATCACCGTTGTCAGCTTTAACAATGCCAAATGGCATAATTTTAATGTCGCGTTGAACTTCTTCGTCTTCAAAACGACGACCAATTAAACGCTTAATCGCGAATAATGTGTTTTTAGGGTTAGTAACTGATTGACGCTTAGCTGGTTGTCCAACTAACGTTTCACCTTCTTCAGTGTAAGCAATGATTGAAGGAGTTGTACGATCGCCTTCTGCATTTTCAATTACACGTGCTTTACCACCATCTAGAACAGCAACACAAGAGTTTGTTGTTCCTAGATCAATACCAATAATCTTGCCCATTTTGACGATCTCCGAATACTTAATTTAATAAAAATAAAGATTAAATCTTTTGATGAACAGTTAGTGGGGGCAGGAAAAAGTCTTTTCAACTATTTTTATTCAATTAAATTAAAAAATATTAAATTTATTTGCTCTACTCTTTATTAAAGCCGATTAAGCGCACACTTTAAGCATTTGCAATTTATAGCAAAGTGAGTAAAACACACCACCAACGTTACTTTTTAAGTAGATAAGAAAAACAAGATAATAATTGTACGTATCAATCACTATACTTTTTTAATTCGCAATACGATTGAGGTTTCACACGATCCTGTATCCTAAAAATAGCTTCTCGGTACAGCGGTGGTAGAAGCCCTTAATCTATTAATGTCTGACTAAAGAGAACCCTGTAGGAAAGCATGAAACCAAGCACACAACTTAAAAGCACAACAAAAAAATTTCACCACCGAGGCACCGAGGGACTTCGTCCTACACCGAGAAGTGCAAAAACATGAAGGTAAGATCTTACCTATATTCACTTTCTTATCACTACTCTCTTCTCGGTGTAACGCGCAGCGTCTCGGCGTCTCTGTGGTAGTAGCCCTTAATCTTTTAATTTTTTAATTTTTTAATTTTTTAATTTTTTAATTTTTTAATTTTTTAATTTTTTTTAAAAGGGAACTTACTATACCGAAATCTGCTTTTATAAATGTTTGTCCACATAGACAGAGAACAAATTTTGCACATAAAAAAACCAGACATTAGCCTGGTTTCTTAGGTTTAACTAACTACAGATAATATTATGCAGTAGTATCAACACTTGGCTTAGCTTTAGATACCATCACCATAGCAGGGCGAATTAAGCGACCGTTTAACTCATAACCTTTTTGCATCACAGCAATAACTGTATTGGCTGGCACACCTTCAACTTCTTGCATTGACATCGCTTGATGTAATTCAGGGTTGAATGGTTGGTCTTGCGGGTCAATTGCTTTAATAGCAAATTTCTCTAACGAAGCAAGTAAACCTTGATAAGTAAGATCAATACCTTCAACAATAGCAGTATTGTTTTCATCTTCTCTATCAATATTTTGTAATGCACGCTCTAAATTATCAACTGTTGTTAACATCTCAGCTGCAAACTTTTCTAAAGCGAATTTACGCGCTTTTTCAACATCTTGAGCAGCACGACGACGAACATTGTCTACTTCTGCTTTAGCACGGATAACAGAATCTTTTTGATCAGCAACCGTAGATTTAGCCGAGGCTAAAGCCAATTCAAGCTCGTTTATTTTTTCTTGTTCAGGGCTGATACTCTCAGCAGCAGCGTCTAGTTGAACATCAACTTGCTCTTCTGCTTGTTCAATAACTTCAGCGGCTAATTCTTCTGCTGCAATTTCTTCAGCACTTTTATTTTCTGTTGACTCGTTGGCCATGTAAAACTCCAAAGTAGGTCTTAAATTCAAAATAGGTAAAACTGATAACGCTAATTATGGGGGCTTGTTTTTATGATTCAAGCACAAAAGTAAATCATTTAAAAAAAAGTCGACTTTACAAGCGAGTAAAATAGCGCGAAACTGCTGATAGTCCTTAATTATATTACATATTTATAAGCACAGTATGAGTAATTTATACAACACAATTGGTTTAATTGGAAAACCTCATCATGAAGGTGCCAGCTCAACCATAGAAGCCTTACATCAATATTTATCACAAAATGGCTACAAAGTGCTGATTGAAAGTTCTGTCGCACAAACGGTGAACATAGACAATATTGACAAGGCGTCACTCACCGATATTGGCGAACGTGCAGATCTAGCTATTGTTATAGGTGGTGACGGTTACATGCTAGGCGCGGCAAGAGTGTTAGCTTGTTACAACATAGGTGTAATTGGCGTAAACCGCGGTAACTTAGGCTTTCTAACTGACTTATCGCCAGATGATTTAATTGCCCCACTTGAAGCTATTTTAAAGGGTGAGTCACGTTCTGAACAACGCTTTATTATTGAAGCTGAAGTATATCGTCACGGCAAACTTAAAAGCTCTAACAGCGCAGTAAATGAAGCTGTTTTGCATGCGGGTAAAGTTGCCAACATGATAGAGTTTGAAGTTTACATTGACGGAAGCTTTATGTTTAGTCAGCGTTCTGATGGGCTAATAGTGTCAACCCCAACGGGTTCAACAGCTTATTCAATGTCGGCAGGTGGTCCAATATTAACGCCAAACTTAAATGCCCTCTCGCTTGTTCCAATGTTTCCTCATACATTAACGAGTAGGCCAATTGTGGTTGACGGCAACAGCGAAATAAAACTTAAATTAGCCAATGAAAACTATGAAAACTTACAAGTAAGTTGCGATGGCCATGTAATTTTAGCGGTTATGCCGGGTGATGAAGTTATCATCAAGAAGAGTGAATTTACTTTACGTTTAATTCATCCGCTTGATCATAACTACTTTAATGTGCTCAGAAACAAACTTAGTTGGGGCAATAAACTGTATTAATGCAATGAAAATAAAATGGAATATTATCCAGCTACTACTCTTTAGTTTTTTGTTTTTTTCATTTTTCGCATCAAGCGAAGATAAAGAAGAAAAAATTGACATCATTTGGGTAACAGAGGCTTGGCAAAACTATACAAATGAAGACGGCACTGGACTTTATCATGAACTATTTGAAGTTATATTCCATAACTCACCATATAATATTCAAGTTAAGTATTTACCATGGAAGCGAGCGCTGCGTGAAATAGAAACAAAGCAAGCGAATATAAGTGGTGCGCTACCGAATAATGGAAAATATTTATTTGCAGATGTGCCAATACTAACCGAGCCAATCAGTATCTTAAGGCAAAAAACTGAGACTAACTTAACCTTACAGGAAATAAGCAATTTAGTTGCAGTTTGGCCACAAAGGTATGCTGACGAAATTTTATTTCCTTCAATTGCTCCCTATATAAACGGCGTAAGTGTTGATTATCGTAAAGACGCTTTGCATTTACTCAGAGTGAAAAAAGTTGATTACTACTTAGATATTCGAACAATATTAGAAACACAGCTCGCTTTATGGCCAGAAGCTGAACAACAAAAATATTATATTCAAGATCTAGTAACTTCAAAACTGTATTTAGTGTTTAGTGATGACCCAAAAGGTAAAGCACTTAAACACTACTACGACACAAAAACTAAAGCGCTTTTAGACCAAAACATTCTGCAAAAAATCTATCAAAAATATAAGCTGAGTTTTCCATTGTTCGAATAAATTTTCAACAATAGTTAAATTAATTATTGCATAAAAAACAGATACTGTATAAATTAACAGTATCTGTTTTTTTGTAATCTTTTTTATCATTAAAGTTATTAATTTATCCACTCGTCTGTTGGAAAATTAATACGCTAGGACAAGCTTATGTTATTGCAGCTCAACATTCAAAATTTTGCCATTGTGCGTTCTCTCGACATTGATTGGCATCAAGGCATGACCACCATTACCGGTGAAACCGGTGCAGGTAAATCAATTGCTATCGATGCCTTAGGTTTATGTTTGGGTGATAGAGCTGTAACTAATGTCGTTAGGCCTAATTGCGCAAAAGCCGAATTAGCCGCCACCTTTGATACCACTAAAAATAAACATGCCAAACATTGGTTGAAAAAACACGATATGTTACTTGATAACGAATGTATTCTTCGTCGTGTTATTTCTGCAGAAGGCCGCTCAAAAGCTTACATCAACGGTAGCCAGGTGCCTCTAGCTCAGCTCAAAGAAATAGGCCAATTATTGATTAACATTCATGGGCAACACGACCATCAGTTAATTGTTAAAGCAAGTGAGCAACGCAACATTCTTGACGCATACGCCGGTCATCAACATTTGTTAGACGAAGTCAAATTCTATTTTCATCAATGGCGTGAACTTAATCAAGAAGCAAAAATATTACAAGAAAGTAAAATTCAACGAGAAGCAAAGCAACAGCTTTTACAATATCAAGTAAATGAATTAGACGAGTTTTCACTGCAAATTGACGAATTTGAAACATTAGAAACAGACTACAAACGCCAAAGCAATGGTCAGCATATTTTAAGCGAAACCTTAATTGCCGTGCAGCAATTATCAGAGAATGAGCAATTTAATGTTGTTGACAGTTTGCAACACAGCGCTGAACAAATAGCCGCGCTTGGAAATTACGATCCGGCTTTAAAAGCTATTGCAGAGCAACTAAACGAAGCATTAATACAAGTTGAAGATGCCAGCCAAGAAATTAAGCATTACTATGAAAGCCTAGAGCTTGACCCTCAAGCTTATAACCTAATAGAAGAACGATACTCAACAGCAGTATTACTCGCTAAAAAGCATCAAATTTCACCGAACGCATTAGCGGCTTTTCATCAGCAACTTTTGCAAGAGCTGCAACTTTTTAGCTCTGATGAAACTCGTTTAACACAAATTAATGATGACATAGAAGCGGCAAAGCAAAAATATCAACATGCGGCACTTACTTTGTCTGATTCAAGAAAAAAAGCCGCCACTAAACTCAGCAAAATGATCACCAAAAGCATGGGCGAACTTAACATGCAACATGGCAAGTTTTTCATTGATATTTGCCCAGATAAAAACGAAAGTTTATCCGTTAACGGTAACGACACAGTCAGCTATCTTGCCAGCTTAAACCCGGGGCAAGCGCTTGAGGCCATGAATAAAGTCGCATCGGGCGGTGAGCTATCAAGAATTAGCTTAGCTATGCAAGTTATTTTGGCCGATAAAGTTGTTACGCCTACATTAATATTTGATGAAGTAGATGTTGGCATTAGTGGTCCTACAGCTGCAATGGTAGGTTCAAAACTAAAACAATTAGCCAAAAACACCCAAGTTATTTGTGTAACGCATTTACCACAAGTTGCCAGTAAAGGGCATCAGCAATTATTTGTTGCGAAATTAACCGATGGTGAGCACACCGAAACAACAGTAACGGAACTTTCTAGTGATGGGCGCGTCCAAGAAATTGCACGATTATTAGCGGGTGATAAAATTACCGAAAATAGCTTAGCAAATGCACAAGAATTGCTAGCTGGATAATGTAAAGCTTAGCAAGTGGGTAAAATAAACTAAAAATTATTTTGTATCTATCAGCCTGCTTCGCTATTATCCCCGTTCAAACTATAAAGGATAAATATAATTACCATGTTGTTTCGAGTATTAGCTATTGTAATCGCCTTGTCTGTTTCTGCCTGTTCTAGTTGGGTTTATCGTATAGATATTCCACAAGGAAACTATCTAGAGCAAAAAGATATCGACAAACTTCAAATTGGCATGACAAAAGAGCAAGTTAAATTTGTATTAGGAAGCCCTGTTGTTGAAGATGCGTTTAATACCGACATTTGGCATTATGTTTATCGTTTCAAGTCAGGTAGAAATTCAGATTTTAACGCAGAAAAACAATTTTCAATCACCTTTGAAGATAATAAAGTTGTTAATGCTGAAGGTGACTTTGAGATACCTGAAAGCTATTACGAGCCAATGGTAAACTAATATTTTACATCATTAGTTCGAGCTCTGGTTGATATATAAAATTAAGCATGTCGTTTACGACATGCTTTTTTGTTTGCAGCGTTTTAAAACTTTGAATAGTTAATCAGTTACTTTTTATAAAAAACTAATAAACTATTACAACTTAGGCTTCATTAGCTTTGCTTCTGCGCGGATCTACTCGGCCACCAGTAACTTTATCTGCTCGCCCTTCTTCTTTGGCTTTTTCTGCTCGGCGCTTTCTTACTTCTTTAGGATCAGCTAGCAAAGGTCGGTATACTTCAATGCGGTCTAAGTCTTTAACAATATCAGTTAGTTTAGCTGCACGGTTCCAAATACCCACGTTATTAACAGATAAATCAATTTCAGGGAACTCATCAACAATACCCGAAGCTAAAATAGCTTGTTCTATTGTTGTATTGGGTTCAACAATACAATTAATAATTTCTTGTTTTGTTGGCGTGCCATAGACCACTTCAATAGTAAACTGCTCTTGCAAACCGCTTTCGTCACTCATAACCTGTTCGTTCATGTAAATATAAACTCTTATAAAAAATATTAAATGCTAGCCGTAAACGGCTTTCGCGCGCTGGGTGAAAGCTTGCACCATATTATTAGCTAAACTATTAAAAACCCGACCAAAGGCTAAATCAAACATTTTATTAGAGAACTCATAATCTAACGCTAGTTCAATTTTGCAGGCATCATCAGACAAGGCTGTTAATTTCCAACCACCAACTAAGTACTTAAAAGGACCATCAACTAGGCTCATTCTCACTTCTTTATTACTCACCAATTCATTTTGAGTAGTAAACCATTTTTTAAGGCCACCCTTTGACACTAATAGCGCCGCGGTCATACTGTTATCGTCTTCGGTAATTATTTTACTATCACTACAATCTGGCAAGAACTTTGGGTAAGCAAGCACATCATTAATTAAATAGTACATATCTTCTACACTGTGCATCACTAATGCACTACGGCTTATGTTCGGCATTCGCCCTCCAATTCTCAAGGGCGGTATCATAGCAAATGTCTTTTAAAAACGCATTAAAGTGAAAAATGATAAATAAGCCATTTAATTAAGCATAATTCCCCGTATAATGTTGGCAATTGCTATTTTTGGTAGTAAACAGAATGGAAATATAATGGCAAAGAAAAAAAAATCATCAAGCAGTAATACAATTGCACTGAATAAAAAAGCACGCCACAACTATAACTTAACCGACAAATATGAAGCCGGTATGAGCTTACAAGGTTGGGAAATAAAAAGTATACGCAGTGGTAAAGTCAACATATCAGACTGTTATGTCTTTGTTAAAGACCGAGAAGCCTACTTAGTTGGCGCAGAAATTATGCCGCTTAATGCTGCCTCAAGCCACGTAGTATGTGATCCTAACCGTTCACGTAAACTGCTATTAAATCGTCGCGAGCTAGACCAACTTATATTTGCCGTTGACCGCGATGGCTATTCACTTATTGCGACCGCAATGTACTGGAAAGCTTGTTGGGTAAAGTTAGAATTTTATCTTGGTAAAGGTAAAAAAGCTCACGACAAACGTGCCGACATAAAAGATCGCGAATGGGCGGTTGATAAAGGCCGTTTAATGAAAAACAAGAATTTAGAAAGGTAACTGGTTAAAAAATACCACGTTGTCTATTTAAATAAAGCGCGGTACAATGCGTTTTGTAGGCTAATTTAGTCTATAGTAAAAGAGTAAAGCTTTGGGGCGGATCTAGGATTCGACAAGATTCACGAAACCCAAGGTGCATGCCGAGGGGCGGTTGGCCTCGTAAAAAGCCGCAAAACTATAATTGCAAACGACGAAACGTTCGCACTAGCCGCTTAGGCTAGCCATCGCCTCAAAAATTCTCCTATTGTTTAGAGGATCGATGGTCACCCCAAATAGGATAGCGAGGGAAGCACGCTTAAGGCTGAACCGCGAAATAGTATTAAGCTCACCATGACGAAGCCTGTCGGTTGGCGTCTAATTGGTTAAACAAATAATCGACTAAGCATGTAGTACCGAGGATGTAGGTTTTTTGGACGGGGGTTCGATTCCCCCCCGCTCCACCAAAATAAAGACCTTTTTTAGTTTATTCGTTATACCTAGTAACTTATAGATTTGGCCGCAGCTTGTTTACAAGCTGCGAAAAAAAAACCGCTTAATAGCGGTTTTTTTATGTCTGAAAATTAATGTGTATCTGACCCTACTTAATATGGTTTTTAAATTATTCTATTGATTTTTATCGATTATTTGTGGGGATAAGTCATACTCTGACCTCATCAATTCTTTAACAATAGAACATTAAACCTGTTTTCTCTCTAATGTAATAGCCCAACTTGATTAGTTAGTATTACTTGTCTAAATTTAAAGCACCTTTCGACATAAGTACAATGGAAGTTATTTATGGAATATTATTTTTCTTTCCTTCAATCCTTATCAAACATAATTGAAGGTGAATCTAAATATATTTATCAATCTGAATTTATTCCTGATGACCTAAAACGCGCAATGGAGAGTGCTGTAATAGAATTAATACCTGTACTTAATGCAAGAATAGCTGAAATAGGTGAAAACGATTGTAATATTCAAAACCTTATTGTTATAAACATTACATCTACAAAAAACAGATACCATAATATTAATCGAGAAGAGATAGATCATGAAGGAGTTATTCCAGAAGGAATTAATCCAGAAGAGGTTTTATTGTATTCCGGGTTAGCCGGTGAACAGAAAAAAATGAAACTATTAGCATTTTCAAAAGCTCTGTTTGACTATCAACAATGTAAAACAGCATTAAATTTATTTTTAGTTATAGATATTGGTAAAACTCTATACAGTAGTCTTTCAAATGTTCTTTTTGATTCAAAATATAAGACGTTATTAGATGAATGTTTTAATATTTTTACCGACATTTATAAAAAATATGTTTCATTATAATAACTCACTTCCCTTTGTTACATTACATAATTCAGACATCAATATCTCAGCCCATATTGAATAATTTTGATTGAAAAAACCGCTTAATAGCGGTTTTTTTATGTCTGCTGTTTAAGAGATTCGCTATTACTAATATATAGTAATGGCGAAAACCATAAGCAAAGTTTACAAAATGCTAGCCAGTGCTTTTTCTAGCTCGGCTACGGTTCGGTCAACGTTGTGCAACTTATCTAAACCAAACAAACCAATGCGGAAGGTTTTAAAGTCTGCACGTTCGCCTACTTGCATTGGTACGCCAGCCGCAATTTGTAAGCCTACTGAGGCGAATTTTTTACCGTTTTGAAATTCGTTATCTGATGTATAACTTACAACAACTCCTGGTGCGGCAAAGTCGTCTGCAGCAACACTTTCAATACCGTGTTGCTTGAGCAAGGCGCGAACTTTCTGTCCTAGCTCTTGTTGCTCTTGGCATACTTTGTCAAAACCATAAGCTTTGGTTTCTTTAATAATATCTCTAAAACGGGTTAAGCCATCTGTTGGCATTGTCGCGTGGTATGCATGGCCACCACTTTCGTAGGCTTCCATAATTTGTAGCCATTTTTTAAGATCGCAAGCAAAGCTGTCGCTAGTGGTTGAGTCAATGCGTTCGCGTGCTAACTCGCTTAACATAACTAATGCACAACACGGTGAAGCACTCCAACCTTTTTGCGGGGCGCTAATTAATACATCAACACCCGTTGCCTGCATATCAACCCAAATAGTGCCTGAGGCGATACAATCAAGTACCATAATGCCGCCAACTTGATGTACAGCTTCTGCCATCGCTTTAATGTAGTCATCTGGCAATATAATACCAGCTGACGTTTCTACATGTGGGGCAAATACAACATCAGGTGATTCAGCTAAAATAGTGGCTACGACTTCAGCTATCGGTGGTGGCGTAAAAGGCGCTTGAGTTTCATCTTTAGTTTGTTGTGCTTTTAATACCGTTTCGCTACTCGGCATACCGCCCATTTCAAAAATTTGACTCCAACGGTAGCTAAACCAACCATTTCGCACTACGAGTACTTTTTTATCACGTGCAAATTGTCGAGCAACCGCTTCCATGCCAAAGGTACCACTGCCGGGCACAACGATAGTACTGTGGGCTTGGTAAACAGATTTTAAATCAGCTGATATGTCTTGCATTACTTGCTGGAACGAACCAGACATATGATTTAATGCGCGATCAGTGTAAACAACGGAATATTCTAATAATCCATCGGGGTCAATATTGGGTAGTAATCCAGCCATATTAGGGTCTCTTTATATCGTATATATTGCATGATAGTGCCGTAGATACCGAATACTATCAATGCTTAATGCAGAATAATTAGGAATATCATACAAGCGTTGAAAATTAGTTATACCGTTAACCCAGAGCCAAATAAGTAGTTATTTGGCCCTTATTTATCTTGGGCATTATTAAACCATTGACTAGGCCTGTAACCGACTCTCTTTACGTCACACCAATAGGATCATTTATTTTAATTAATCTATTTAAAACAATTAACTCTGTAAATAGAGCATCATAAAATTGTGAAGATTTGCTAAGATAATATACACTCTTCGCTACTGTTATATTTTCTAGCCATATTATTCAAAAGGATCTTTTGTTGTGAATTCAGCTATTAGTAACCACCAACCACTTAAATGGTTATTTACTCTTGCTATTTTATATACACTTTACCTTGCTCAATCATTATTCATTCCTATTTTATTTTCTGCCTTTATTGCGTTATTGCTGAGCCCTTCAGTTAAGTTACTAAAAACTTTCTATATACCTCGCGCTGTTTCTTCTGTGGTATTACTGGCATTACTCGTAGCACCTTTTAGTTTTTTAGCCTCAGAGTTAGTCGAACCAGCGCAAAAATGGGCGCAGTTACTCCCTAAAATTACGGTCCAACTTAATCAGAAAATTGATACGTTAAGTAATGAGTTTGATAATAAAAAACAGCAGGCAGAGGCAGAAGTTGCAGCAAACAAAAGAAAAGAAGAAGGCTTCAGTTTTTTTGGTATGTTTTCCAGTAACAAACCTCCTTCGAAAGCACCAACAAAAACCGATGATAATTCAGTAGAAAAACATATTAAACAAGGCGGTATTGAGCTTTTAATTTCGGGCCTTAGTAGCGCGCCAATCTTTTTAGCTCAATGCTTTGGTTGCTTAATATTAATTCTTTTTTTACTGATTTATGGCCCCTCAGTGTATCTTGCAGCGAGAAGTTTTCCTCACATCAGTAACAAGAAAAAGCTCGACTCCATTGTATATGAAGTACAAAAAGTACTTTCAAAATATATTATTACCATCAGCGTTATTAACTTTATTCTTGGCGCAGTTACCGCTATCGCGTTTGCCTTGTTAGGTTTAGACGACCCTATATTATGGGGTGCATTAGTTGGACTCCTGAACTTTGTTCCGTATGTTGGCTCTGCCATAAGTATTGTTATTTTAACCCTAGTTGGCTCAGTTCAATTTGGGTTAACATTTTTTGCATTAGCCCCTGCTTTTGCATTTTTATGTGTAAATGTACTTGAATCACAGTTGCTTACACCTATGGTATTAGGCACAAAAATGCAGCTTAACCCGCTAGTAACTATATTGTGGTTATTTTTTCTTGGGTGGCTTTGGGGAATGCTAGGTGTACTGCTAGCTGTACCTATTTTAGTCTCTATTAAATTAACATTAGAGCGGCTTAATTTATTTACCCATTGGGTCGCTTTTATTGAAGCCAAAGCTTAAATAAGCAGTAAATTTATTCAAACACAGTTAGTTTTAAACGCAGCAGAATATAAGTAAGTAAAGTTTTCATTCTGCTGTGTCAATATTTCAGGGATTAAAAAAACCGTTTTAACATACAAAAATAAACCACTGAAATATAACAATTTAATCACAATATAAACTTGGCTCAATGATTGCTCCACTTAAACCAGTTAATAAAAACTGTTATGTCAAAAGGAGATAATCACATGGCGACTAAAACTTCAAATACAGATAAGCAAACAAAATCTACTCATCCTATAGCTGATAAAGTACAAGGGACTTTACACGAATCTGTTGACACTTTAGCTCAAAAAGCAGCATCAACTGAAGATCGTTTACGTAATGCAGCTCAATCTAGTGGCGAAAGTTTGGCTGCTAAGCAAGCAGAAGTTAAAGAGAAATGGGAACAGTCTTCAGTAAAAAAATATGCGACTGAAAACCCTGTAGCAACTGCCGGAATAGCCTTCGCAGCGGGTGTACTACTAACAAGCCTATTGCTTAGAAAGTAATAACTAAATAGGAAGCTAACATAGTGACCATTAACGAAGATTCAGATGCTCAACACAATAAGCACACTGATGCTGAAGCGGAAAGCTTACGTCTTTTGCAAGAGCGTGAGCAACTTCAAGCAGCTGAAGCTTCGTTTATTGAAACCTACTCAGCTATTATTAAGCTTTTTAAAGTTAAACAAAAAAAGTACCAAAACACGTTAGATCTCGCAGCGTTAGAAGGAAAAATATCACTTAAAGCCATTGCTATATTTGGTATTTTATTATTTATAACTTCAGTTATAGCTACCATACTTTGGTGCTTAATTAATGTGGCAATAGTACTTGCTACTATGCATTTATTTTCTTCAGTGTGGTTAGGCTTGGGTATAGCTGTAGCAATAAATATCTTACTAATTTTATTAGCTTTAAAACTAATGAGAAAAGTAAAACGTGAAATAGGATTTAACCGAACACAACGCGTATTTAAAGGTGACTCATGATTTTTTCATTATTCAAGCAGGTCGAGCATGCCAATAAGTGCGCTGCTAACTTAGCATTACTCAGCAAACTTGAGCAATCGCAAAGCCAACGTGCAAAAGAAAAATCTTTAGCGCTGATCACTTCACCAAAAGGCTTAGCTGCAATTTTTACTGTTGGTTTAGCACGAGGGGTAATCTCACCAAGTATTACTCGACAGCTTAAAAGCATGGCGGTTGTATTGGGCAAAACGAATTTAGATAGCTGGTTAACCGACGAAGAGATGCAAACGCCAGAATAGTATTTAGAAGATTGGTTATTAAAAAAGCTTTAATTAATTATTGATGCCGACGTCTAATCTCCCCCTCCTATGCTGTTTTTACTTACAACACAAGCATTAGCATCTATAGGTTTTGGAGTTAGTTCTAGTTAAGGAAATTATTAACTCAACTAGAACCGAAAATATAAAAAATACGCTAAGCAGCGTGTTTCTTATTCGCTATTTTGCGAACACCTTTAAATAACAATACCTTCAATATTGGTAAAAATAAGCTTTGGTTTATGCTATTCGAAACAACGCACAAATTTTATTGTCTGATGGATCACGAAGGTAAGCTAGATATAATTTTCCTGCAGCACCTTCTCGTACGCCAGGACCATCTTCACAGGCGGTACCACCGTTAGCAAGCCCAGTAGCATGCCAAGCGTCGGCTTGCTCTGGAGAATCAGCAGTAAAACCAATTGTTGAACCATTACCATGCGATGCGGCTTCACCATTAATAGGTTTAGTTAACGAAAAAACGCCTTTATCTGTAAAATAAAAACAGCGCCCTTTCTCATCCATTACACCTGGCTTATGGCCCATTTCACCTAAAATTGCATCATAAAATACTTTAGATGCTTGTACGTCGTTAGCGCCGATCATGATATGACTAAACATTAGTTTTCCTCTATTTCGTAATTGTTTTACTGTTTTAAATAAAATCAACCTATTGAATAAAAACAGTAATACCGAGTTGATATAATAACTATTTGATTATTGCGACTCTCAGCATGCACGATAAATAGCCCTCAGTGCAAGAATATTTATATTTTTCTAGATAACTCCCCCTAAACGCTAGGGCGTTAAATAGTAAGCCGTTAATTCGCACACCATTTGTACATTAATCAACCTATCAAATTAATCATCTGGCTTTTATATAACTTTTTTTAATAAAAACCCCATACACTTATTGCAAATAACAATCACTCTCATTATCATTACCGAAATTTAGTGCTTAACGGCATTTACTTGGACACATTCGTTGATAATTTGGAGATTAACATGAAGTACTCACCGCTGTTTTTGGCAATATCTATGGCAACGCCAATAACTGCATTTGCTAATGGCAGCCCTTTAGAAGTTATTGAGGTTACAGGAAGTTATTTTAATGATTACAAGGTTGATGAAGCAAAAGGAGCCATGCGCACTGATGTTTCATTACTTGAAACCGCACAGTCAGTTACCGTAATTTCAAGTACTATTGTTGAAGAACAATTAGCAACCACTTTAGGTGAAGTACTTACCAATGACGCCAGCCTTTCTGCAGGCTCAAAGCAACGTAACCGAGAAGTATTTAACTTGCGCGGTTTTGAACTAAGCTCTTCAAATGGTTATTTACGCGATGGCCACCAACATTGGTCGCACTACCAACAACCGATAGAAACTTTAGAAGCGGTCGAAGTGATTAAAGGCCCTTCAAGTATTTTATACGGTCAATCTGGTCCCGGTGGCTTAGTAAATATGGTCACTAAAAAGCCAACAGCTAACACCTTATTTACTATCGGTGCAGATACCGACCAAGAAGGTTCAACCCGTTTTACCTTAGATGCAGGCGGCGCACTAAACGATGACGAATCGCTTCGTTATCGTGGCATTTTAGTCAAGCAAGATGTTACTTATCAACGTGAATATCAAAACGGCGATCAACGTGAACGTGATCGTTTCTTAGGTGCACTTGTTGTTGATTATGATGTTTCAGACGATTTAGCATTGAGTGTGCACTATGACTACACTAACGACAAAGCCGGATTAGACACTGGTGGTTGGTTAAATGAAGACGGCGATTTAATTGGCGATCGTAAAACTATTCGTGATATGTCTTGGGCATTTACCGATATTGATGTTGAAAACTACGGCGCTGATATTAATTATAATATAAGTGATGCCTGGCAAGTAACGCTTGGCTACAACAAGCAAACCTTTGAACGCCAACGTTTTGAATCTGCGCCAAAAAATGGCAGTACTTTTAATGTTGAAGGCGATAGCTATACCTCAAACCCTTATGATCGCTTTGATGACTGGCAATTTACTACGGCCTTTGTCGACTTTGTTGGCGAGTTTGAATTTGCAGGTGTTAGTCATCAGCTTTTAATCGGTGCTAACTCGCTAGATTATTCTTATGATCAAGTTAAAGCTAATGGCACAGCCATTACTTATGCAGCAGGACAAGCCGAGCCACCAAAGCCAGATATTAGTTATAAAAACCCAGACAGAACTTCTCATAGCGAATACGACTACTACGGTATTTATGTACAAGATTTAGTTACTTTTAACGACACTTGGCAGGTTTCATTTGGTGGTCGTTACGACAAACAAAACAAAGAAGGTGCTGATAATGAATCTTTCTTGCCTAAGTTTGGTGTGCTGTATCACCCTTCTGAACAAGCCACTATTTACTACAGCTACACCGAAGGTTTTGAACCGCAAAGTAGCGAAAAATTAGATAACGATACTGATATCAACCATGGTATGAAACTAGAAGCTATGGAATCTAAGCAAAGCGAAATCGGCGTAAAATGGCAACTTGTTGACGACAGACTTCTGCTAAGTGGCGCTATTTTTGATATCAGCAAAATGGGTAAGTTAATTCAAGAAGATCTGATTGATTCTGCATTTGAAACTCGCACAACGCAAGCAGGCGAGCAACGCCATAAAGGTTTTGAATTGGGCGCTCAAGGTGCCATTAATGACAAACTATTTATTATGTCATCGTTGATCAATATCGACGCTGAATATGAACGCGACGCATTATATCAAGGCAATACACCGGTTGATGTGCCTGAATGGTCTGCTGCTTTATGGTCACGCTACGAGTTAACTGAAAAACTTGCCTTTAATGCTGGTGCATTTTACGAAGGTTCTCGCTTTGCAGACAATCAAAACACCATTAAAAAAGACAGTTACACCCGCATTGATGTCGGAGCAACTTATCAAATGGATATTAAAGAGCATGAACTCCACCTGCGCTTTAACATTAATAATTTGCTAGACAAAAAATACTTAATTGGCGGCGGAACCACGAGTGTAACAGCAGCTGATGGCATTAGCTTTCGTTTAGCGGCTCAGTTGGCATTCTAGTGAAAATTTAGTAAATAACTCATGTTAAGGCGACACACTTTATGTAGGTCGCCTTTTATGGTTTTTACCTATTTATTCCCTTTTTAAAAATATTTCAATCGCATTTAAATAACATTAATAAAGAAAGTAAGTCTTAATGAAGCCTTCTAAAAAAACCTTAAATCTTGCCCGGCTTATTCACGTATATGTGTCTATGGCGTTATTGACCTTGTTACTGTTTTTTTCAGTTACAGGCATCACATTAAATCACCCTGAATGGTTTAGTAGTTATAAAGCGAAGGTAGTAGAAAGCGAACTAACGATCAATACCATTGCCGAGCTTGCGCTTAACGATGACAAAGTAACAACTAAACAACAGCAATTTATTACTCATGAAGTCGAGCAAGCTTTTGGAGTTGCCTTAACAGAAATAAAACCCGAACTCATGTCAGGTGAATTATTTTATAGCATTAAACAGGCAGGAAAAAGCACCAGCATTGCCGTTGAACTTGAAACCGGTGACGCTTTTTATGAACAAACCCATTACGGCTGGTGGGCTGTGCTTAACGATTTACATAAAGGCCGAAACACCAGTAATTTTTGGGGCTGGATTATCGATCTTTCCAGCGTACTTTTTATTGTTTTTGCCATCACGGGCTTTATTTTAGCCATGCCACAAAAACGTTTTCATCGCACTTTAATGGTTAGTGTTAGCAGCACATTACTGGCCATTTTGAGTATTATTTACTTTGCTTAAAAGGACTTTATACACCTTATGAATAATTTTATATCAAACCATGCCAATAACATTAGCAAAATAGTTTTATTGGTATTTTTTAGCCTGTTATTTATTTTGCCAGCATCAGCACAAGCCAATGAAAACCGCCCCGCTAATTTGGAAATAAAATTAACGCTAAAGCAGCAACAAGGTGAATACCACCCTCCTTATGTTGCCGCTTGGTTAGAAAACACCAAAAGAAAGCCGGTTAGAACGCTCATACTATGGCGAAAAGAGCCTAAATGGCTGAAAGATATTCGCCGTTGGTGGCGCAACGTAGGCCGAAAAGATGCCAAGCTCGTTGATGCAATAACTTCAGCAACACATGCTGCAGGAACATTTCCATTGTCGTTTAAAGCCACTAACGATCAACAACAAGCCCTGCCTGCAGGAGATTACACACTTTATATTGAAGTAGTACGAGAGAAAGGCGGCCGAGTATTGCTTAAGCAGGCTTTTACACTCGACAACAAAGCACATCATTTCACCCTCAATGAAACCGCCGAAACTGGCAACATTACTTTTACTGTTACACCTTAGGAGCTCAAATGAACTTAACAAAATCACTATTATTTTTCTTGCCTGTTGCCATTAGTAGCCAAGCTAGCGCGCATTCACGTTGGTTATTACCAAGTCACTTTACGCTTTCGTCAGAGCAAGGCGAGTGGATCGCCATTGACGCTTCTGCTTCAAACGAAGTATTTAATGTTGATAAAGCATTGAGTATCGATAACATGAGTATTGTTATGCCGTCAGGTAAAAGTACTCGCCCTTCTTCAAGCTACAAAGCCCATAGAAAATCAGTAGCTGACTATTTTATTAAAGATAGCGGTACTTACAAAATAACCAATAATGCCAGTGCGAGTTACTTCTCCAGTTATAAGGTTGCTGATAAACGCAAACGTGCCCGTGCCAATAAAGCAGAATTGAAAGCCATGATCCCGGCTAACGCCACTGGTTTACAAACCACTTACGGACTAACACGTGTAGAAACTTACATTACCATGAATAACCCTACTGAAAACTACCCGAGCGACGGCCAGTTTCTGGAGCTATTACCAAAAACACATCCGGCAGAAATTGTAGAGCATGAGCCAGCTACTTTTGCTTTTACTTATCATGGCAAAGTGCAAGCCGGTGTTGAAGTTGAAATTGCACCAGACGGTGCGCGTTACCGCAACGCCCCTAACGTATTAAAATTAACCACTGACAAAAATGGTGAAATTACGTTTACCCCAGCACAAGCCGGTCGTTATTTATTGATTGCTGAATATGAGCAAGACGCTAAAAACAAAACCTTAGCAGATAAAGAACAAGGTGGCGTATTCCTAACTTTTGAAGCGCAACTGCAATAGCAAGAATGTAATAACTAGCCACTTACGTTAAACAAGTGAGCTAGCGTAAGTTTGAGTTAAAACTTACTTTTAGGCTACCTTAATTTGTAGCCTTTTTAATTTCATTTAATAACCCTTATTGGGAATATTAAGTGCATTGCCTACCTAAGTAACTCATTATTTAAAACAATTAAACTTATCTGTAAAAATCGAGTCTACTGGTTTCTGTCATGCTAATTTAATAGTAAACGGATTAAATATTTTATCCTCATTCAATGAAGGCAATAATTCGAGTTTAAGGCGTGTGATTGATTCTTACATAAATATTGTAAGCTAGCGTAATGCATGAGCATATTGGCGAGTAATAGCGAAGTGATACGATTGAACACAGTGCAAAAATTAAATTGATAGCGCATTCAAAGATGATCAATAAATTAGTCTGCTTAGTATAACTTACGTTAATATAGCGACAAGAAAAATTGAACCACCAATTACTGGAGCACCTTTTGCTTAATAAACTAACGCTTTTATCTGCATCAATCATTACTTTTGGGCTTATGTCTTTAACATTGAGCACAGAGGTTAACGCCACTGGCACTAATAACACTGAATCGACACAAATTAGCGATAGTGCAAAAAGTACCGCTGGCTATGCTGTAGCAACCTATCAGCAAGCGATGGTCGATAGTCTACGTGAGCTAGTAAAACATAATACCGTTGCTGAAGATGGCGTTTCGGTTGATGATAATCCCGCGCATGTTGCTTTTAAAGCCGAGCTTAAAAAACAAGCACAAGCACTTGGGTTAGATTACCTCGATGAAGGTTATGTAGTAGTAATTGGCTTAGGTGCGCAAAAAGAGCGTGTTGGCATAATTACACACGGCGACGTACAACCCGTTAATGCCGCAAAATGGACCAAGTCGCCCTTTGAGCTTGATACCACCACCGAGCCAGGAAGATTAATTGGCCGTGGCACAGAAGACGATAAAGGCCCTATTTCTACCGCGCTATATGCGATGAAAGCAATAAAAGATAAAAATATCACACTTAATAAACGTATTGAGCTTTATATTTATATGGCAGAAGAGTCTGACTGGGAGCCACTTAAAGCTTATATAAAAACTCATGACTTACCACAAACCAATATCACTATTGACGCTGAATACCCCGTAGTAACAGCAGAGAAAGGTTATGGCACAGTAAAATTAGTATTTAACAAGCAAGAAATACCAACCATATTGCCATATATCAGTGCATTTACCGGTGGTTTTTTCGGCAGCCAAATTCCTGAAGATGCTAGCGTAACTATTGAAAATGCTAATATCGTTGTGCTGCAACGACTGATGCGTAAAGCTCGCAGTTATCAAGGTGTAAGTTTTGATCTTGAATTAAAAGACAGCACATTAACCATTAATGCCTTAGGGAAATCAGCTCACTCTTCAAAGCCTGACGAAGGGGTAAATGCGATACCTTACTTAGCCGATTTATTATCAAACACTCGCTGGGAAAATAACGGCCCAGGCACTTTAGTTAACTTTATTAATGATAATATTGGCTTAGGTTTAGAAGGTAAAAAATTCGGCAATATCGCTTATCACGATGATTTTATGGGCCCTATGACTTTTTCACCTACGGTAATAAAACAGCACGATGAAAACATTGAATTAAACATTAACCTGCGTCGCCCGCAAGGTAAAAGTAAACAAGCGTTAACGACAGAAATTCATCAAGCCGTGCAAAATTGGAATAACAAATTTGATGCAAACGTAAAAGAGTTAGAACACTATATTGGCGACCCTTTTGTACAAAAAGATGCTCCCCATATTGATACGTTATTAGCTGTATTTAGTCATTTTACAGGTATTAAAGATGCCAAGCCAATTGCTATTGGCGGAGGCACAAACTCACGTTTATTTCCTAACGCAGTTAGCTTCGGCCCTTCAATGCCCAATAACAAATACACCGGCCATTCAGAGCACGAGTTTATTACCATGGAGCAATTTATGTTAAACTTAAAAATGTACACTGCGGTATTGGTTGAGTTGGCAAAATAAATTTTCGAATCAGTTTAGCAACTTATCTTATTTTGTAATATAAGTTGCTAACTATCTATTCATCTCATTGTGTTAAATATGCTTCTTTTTTTAATAATAACTATTTTAGTATCAAAACCCATTCAGCATAAATACAGCATTAGTGACAATCACACGACTTTTTATGCTGTTGGCATAGACGATAATTCCAAAAATGCGCACCTGAAATTAACGTAGCCCCCAATAAGGTAAGTGCTTTTTCAGCATTTTCACCCAAGCCTAACGCCCCACTAGCAACAGCAGTTAACATAAACGCCAAGCCGATAAAACCAAGTACCAAAACTTGCACTTTACGATGTTTTTTACAGCCAAGCGTTAAGGCAAAAACACTGATCGGGAAAACCCCAATAGCCAACCACATATGCAGTAATTCAGGCTCTATTAATAAACCTGCCAGCGAAGGTACAAAAACCATTAACATTGGCGTAGCAAAACAATGAATAGCACATAAAACTGACAAACTTATAGCAATTTTATCAGCAGGCTGTTGAACTTGGATCATTCAAGGTGTCCTTATTTAGGTGGTAAATGGGTTACAAATAAAGTCTTTATTATTTGTATTTTTAATCTTTAAGCTAAATTCAAACCAAGCCCATAAAAGTTATGATACAACATATCACTTTTGACTTATAAAAACTACTTTGACATCATTTTTTGTGTTTAAAAAAATGTTACGCGCACACCTATTTTTCTTTGCCTTTAATATTGCTTCAGTTGTTGCCTAAGATATTGAGTGGAAAAAACTCTGACTATAATCACGAATTACATTTAACTTTACCAATAATATTTCCACATTATTAGCACTCTAATCTTTGGATATGGTGAACAATCCTAATGCACACTTTTGCCACAGAAAGGACTTAATTTAGGCGTAAACTTATCAGAATAAATAACCTGCTTAGATACGATTGCGGACATTAGCCTTGGCTTATCAAGCGATAAGTGAACCGACAAATAATACTTAAGTGAATTCAAAATATCTGACGCTAATGAGGTAAACAACATTGCTGGCATTTCAACGAACCTGACCCCACAGGTTTTAATGCACAATATCTAAGGCGGAGCAATAAATAGTCGGTTAGCAACTTTTACCATGTTCTATGTGATAAGAAATCACAACTGAGTTAGTAGCTCTATTAATAAATAGCTCAGCAGCTTTAATGCCTTTCTCTTCACTATTTTGATGCACAGTAGTTATTGCTGGAGTTGAGCGTAAAGCTTCATCAATGCCGTCAAAGCCAACCACTCTAATATCTTCAGGTATCTTAAGACCCATTGCATGAATTTCTTTAACTGCCGCCAAGGCAATAATATCACTCATGCAAAGTAAAACATCAGGACGAGGGGTTGATGTTAGTGCTTCTCTAGCCGCAATTAATGCAAAATGATGATTACTTTTAGGAAGGTTCCAAACACGATCCGACCTTAAATTAACATTCGAATCTTTAAGTGCTTGTCTGTAACCATTTAAACGCTGATGAGAGATAGAACACAAGGCATTACTAGTCGTAGGTAATTCATATACACGACACGTTAGATCTGATTCTAGTAGCCTTAAGCCTAAAATGGCAATTTCATCATCAGTTGATTTAATGGCTAGTTTTGCAATCTCATAAGCCGCTTTTTCATTGTCTATTCCAACAGAGGCATTACGGTCTATATCAAAATCGGCAGTGACGACTTTTTTCGAAGTTACTCTTATCTGTTCTATTAATTCTGGATTTCTAGGTGAGCCGTAACAAATAAAGCCATCAACAAAATCAGCAACAGTATTAATATTATCTGATATACCTGAAAACAAAAGTAAGTTGACTTTATTTTTCTCTAAAACCGACGAAACCCCTTTCACAAAGTCACTTGCTACCGGGTCTGTTACCATATATTCAAGGCTGTCTGGCAGCACCAAAGCCACAATATTCGACTGACCTTTTCTTAACGATTGGGCTGCTTTATTTGGACCTGTATAGCCTAGTTTTTTGCACGACTCAAGAATATCAATGCGTTTATTTTTGGATAGTTGGTCAGGTCTATTGAATGCATTTGAAACGGTGGCATTTGATACCCCCAGTTCTTTAGCAACACTTTTAAGCGTCCAAACTTTCTTGTCAGTCATGTTTACCTTTTACCGTTATTTTAATAAAAAACCAGCAACTATAGAGTTGCTGATTATTATACTACTGATTTTACGATATAAAAAACGCTGTATTAATATCTATTTAGTATTATATGTAATACATCATTACTTACGACAAGTTCAACAGGTTATTTAAACAGATAGTACGGGAGCTATTATCTTCATTTATTTCAATATGTGCGATACTTTCTACTAAATCAACCTTTAGCGTGATGCTCTGCTGCTCGTATTTCCACGACATTTTTAATTTAGGTTTTTCACTGACAATCGAAAACTCACCATTAAAAGCTGCACAATCATTACGTAATCTAATAAGTTCGATCATTGCTTTGGTAAACGGTTTCTTTAGCGCTGCTTCAATATCGGCACTATCAAGGTACGGACGATTAATATCCCTACCCACATTCGATTTAGATAATAATTCCATGGCATTTTTCTCCGCCAACAAACCTGCGTAATATACCTGCGGGGTTCCTGGTGCAAAAAACTGAATAGCTCGGGCAACTAAATAGTCAAAATCACTTTGGCCAAGTGCATCGTAATAAGTACAATTTACTTGATATAAATCGACATTACTCGCGGCGGCTCCTGTTGCTTTTTGGCTTTCACCAGCACTGTTAACATGAATAGTTTCCACGAGATTGTCAATTTCATCATTATTGAGTAAGCCAGGTTTTCCATTCATAGGGCCCACATCAATGATACCAATACCATCATGTGTATCTAACACTGTAATACAATTTTTGGGCGAAATATTTAACCATTTTGTTAGTGCGGTAAAGTCTTTAGTAAAAATGCTATGTAACACTAAAGGCGGTAAAGCAAAGTCATAAACTCGGTCAACACGTTGTGCAATTTCAATTTGAGTTTGATAATAAGAGTGAATTTCTACCAGTGTTTCAATGCCTAAATCATTTGCTGCCTTACTTAGCTCATCAATGAACTGAAAAGTTTCATCTAGCATAAAGCAACTGGTTCCTGCTTTTTTAAGCGCATAACCTGCCGCATCTAAGCGGATCATTTTAATATTATTTTCAGAAAATGTTTTTAAAATACGAATTAAATATTCTTTACCTTTCTCTGATGTAATATCTATATCTATTTGATTATCAGTAAACGTTGTCCAAAAGTCGGCACTTTCATTATTAGGTAACGCAAAGTTGGTAAAGCAACTGCCTGGTCTAGGGCGGTATATTTTGTCAGCATCACTTTTACTTAAGCCATTAGGGAACACTTTATCTTTTGTTAAAAACAGATCCCAATATGGAGATTCTTTACCATACTGCAATACACTTTGAAATTCTTTAGACTTAGCCGACATATGATTTACGATAAGGTCGGCCATTAATTCATGTCCTTCACCTAATACTTTTATATCGTCCCAATTGCCTAATCGGCTGTCAACTTGGGTGTGATCTATCGGGTCGAAACCTGCGTCACTACCGTCAATAGGGTAATAAAATGGTAATAAATGAATACCAGAGAATAAATCTGCCAGTTGATCATTTAGAATATTGTTTAATGTTTTAGTATCTGAACCGGTTAACCTATCAATGTAGGTGATTAGCTGAACATTATTTTTCATAACTTTACCATTTAATTTCAAGTTGCATCTTAATCGATTAAGGCTTATGTTTATATACTATGCAACTTTAATCAAGAATAATTTTTACTTTTTAAGTTGTTAAGACGATAAGAATTGAATACGCATTGAATAAGGTGTTAATTTTTTGGCTATTATTTTGCTAAAAGCCCTTTATATTTTTGGCTCTGTTAGATTAAAAACCATCAACAATAAAAATCAATCGTATTGCATAGTAAAATATACACACTACAAAGCGTTAACTGTATTGTTAATTTTTGTTTAGAGTGTAGTTAGGGGAATTATAATTATGACAACAAAATTAAATACGGAGCCATTATCTTTTAAAGAAAAGGTAGGGTATGGCATGGGGGATATGGCTTCAAACTTCTATATGGGGTTCTTTGCGCTGTTCCTGCTTTATTATTACACGGATGTGTACGGTATTTCTGCTGCTGCGGCAGCAACTATGTTATTGGTGACAAAAGTAATTGATGCCATTAGTGATCCTGCTATGGGCTTACTTGCAGATCGCACAACCACTAAGTGGGGCAAGTACCGCCCTTACTTGCTTTGGATGGCAGTTCCTTATGCATTACTTGGTTACCTTTTATTCTTAGGGCCTGAATTCGGTGACACTGGTAAATTAATTTTTGCATACGTATCTTATTCATTAGTCATGCTTGCTTATACCGCGATTAATGTTCCTTATTCAGGGCTCATGGCAGTTATTCATCCTGAATCAGGCGAGCGGACTAAAGCAGCACAATTTAGATTTATTTTTGCCTCATTAGGCTCACTAGTGGTTGGAGCTTCCGCTAAGCCTTTAGTTGAGTTTTTAGGTGGTGGCGATGAACTACTTGGTTTTCGCTTAACTATCATTTTATTTGCAGTGCTTTCCGTTGCTGTTTTTTGGTATACCTTTGCAGTCACCAGAGAGAGAGTAATGCCTAAAAAGCATGAGGCTAGTATCAAGGATGATCTGTCGGCCTTACTGAAGAACAAGTCTTGGTTGATACTGGTTGGCACTGGGGTTTTTGTTGTTGTTGGCTTGGTTGCACGGTTTGCATCAATCGCTTATTACACAAAATACTATATGAATGACGATGGAAGTAATGTGTTTTTGTGGATGGATCAAACCACATTTATTATTTCATGTGGTTTACTAGGCCAGCTATTTGGTGCGCTGATTACCCCTATGCTTGTCGTACGCTTTGAGAAACATAAATTAATGTTTGTTACTAACTTTTCCCATGCAATATTATTATTTTTCGGCTTTACTATCTCCCCAGATAATGTCGCACTTACGACTATAGTTCACACCCTAGGGATTATTACCTTTGGTATTGCAATCACCTTGCTATTCACCATGTATACCGATTGTGTAGAGTATGGAGAGTGGAAAACAGGTAACAATAGTGCAGGTTTAACGGTGTCAGCTTCTATGTTCTCATTGAAGTTTGGCTCTGCTGTAGGTGGTGCATTACCGGGTTTTATTCTTGCTGCATTTGGCTTTGTTGCTAATCAAACTCAAACATCTGAATCAATTGAAGGTATTCGTTACATGTTTAATATATTGCCCGCGGTATTCTTTTTGTTGGGAGCCGTGTTGATACTTTTCTATAAAATTGACCGTACTCAATTAACACAAATTGAATGTGATTTAGCTGAGCGTCGTAGCTAAGCTAGCAAGGTTATATAATATAAAGGGCATAAGTGAAAATTTACTTATGCCCTTTATTCGTTAACAGCTTAAGTAATCAATAAGCTGGTATAGGAGAAGAACTTTATAGGGATAAGCTCCCCAGGCAAATACTGAGTTAAGACGTATAACTATTCAAAATTTATCTACAGCTAATATATTAACAATAGCTGCTAGTTGCTCTATCTAAAAATAATCATAATTATCAATAAATAATAGAAATAAATAAATAAAATTTAAAAAGTGCTTGCAAAGTAATCACATTTTAAATAATAATCAACTTAATCGATTAAGTTGATTACAGTATCAAACATAACTATTTTAATAATTAAAAACATACTATAAAAGCAACATGGGGTGACCAAATGCAACAGTTCGCATATAAAAAATTACTATTGAGCACATTAACTTTAGCTATATGCTCAAGCTTAAGTGCCGCAGAAATAACCGATGAAGCCGCAGTAGAAAAAAAGGGCTTAGATTTTGAACGCATAGTTATAACGGGTGCTGCAGGTAAAGGCTCTACTGTTATGGCATCAAGTGTCTCAGTAAGTAGCTTGTCTGCTGATCAAATTGAAGTAACAACACCGAGAAGCTCAGCCGAAGCTTTTAGATCAATCCCTGGTATTCGCTCTGAATCGTCTGGTGGTGAAGGTAACGCAAATATTGCTGTTCGTGGTCTTCCTGTGGCAGCTGGTGGCGCAAAATTCTTACAATTACAAGAAGATGGATTACCCATTCTACAATTTGGTGATATAGCTTTTGGTAATGCCGATATTTTCCTTAGACTCGATAGCACAATGTCATCAATCGAATCAATTCGTGGTGGTTCGGCTTCTACTCTCGCCACAAATGCTCCGGGCGGCATCATTAATATCATCAGTAAAACAGGTGAGTCGGATTCTGGCAGCATAGCGACAACCATTGGTTTAGATTACGATCATACCCGTACAGATTTTGAGTTTGGCGGCGAGCTAAACGACAGCATGTATTTCCATCTGGGTGGTTTTTATCGTCAAGGTGAAGGACCAAGAGAAGCGGGTTATACCGGTAATAAAGGCGGACAAATTAAAGCCAACATTACCAAAGAATTTGATAAAGGTTACGTGAGACTTTATTACAAGCACTTGGATGATAAAACCATTGCTTACCTACCCATGCCAGCCAGTTCAAATGGCAAGTCAGTGGGTAATTTCGACCCTTCATCAGATACGCCTCATTCAGCATATTTCACCTCAATATTAAGCACTGACGGTGATGGTAACCTTCGCCGTGCAGACATACGTGATGGTATGAACCCAACAGTTGACTCTGTTGGTTTAGAGGCTGTATTTGACTTAGGTAATGACTGGTCGATTGAAAACAGATTTAGAACGTCAAGCACGAAAGGTAGTTTTACCTCGCCATTTCCAGAAAGCATTCAAGATAGTCAAACGCTTGCTGATAGCTTAGCGGGTTCAGGTGCTCAATTGACTTATGCTAATGGGCCTCAACAAGGTAATGTTTATACTGGCGCTAACTTAATGCGCATTCATACTTTTGATGTTGAAATGAGCAACTTAGATTTTATGGTTAATGACTTAAAAATCTTAAAAACTATTGGTGATACCAACATCACTTTTGGTTATTACAAGTCATTACAAAATATCGAGCAATCATGGCTTTGGAATTCTTATTTATCAGAAGTGAAAGGCGACAACGCAGCACTTGTTAATGTTGCAGCGGCTGACGGTACAAGCTTTTCTGATAGTGGTTTAATTGCTTATGGTGTTCCAGCGTGGGGCAACTGCTGTACACGTAACTACGACCTTCAATATGATGTAACAGCCCCTTATATTGCCATTAACTCAGTTTTTGGTGATTTTACTATCGATGCAAGTGTTCGTCATGACAGCGGTGAAGCCACAGGTACATATGCTGGTGCAGTGCAATCTGAAATAGACATGAACAGAGATGGCGAGATATCAGTGCCTGAAATGAGCGTATCTTCAGTAAATAATAGTGCACCTTCTATTGTTAATTACGATTGGAGCTACACATCTTACTCAATTGGTGCTAACTACATTGTAAATGACGATTTAGCTGTTTTTGGCCGACTAAGCCATGGCGGTACCGCTAATGCTGACCGTTTAGCTTTTGGTAAAATTGCCGCTGATGGCTCAGTAGCCGATGAAGATGCTGTTGATGAAGTTGATCAGTTCGAAGCCGGCATTAAGTTTCGCCAAGATAAACTATCAGTATTTGCGACGGCTTTCTTTGCTGAAACACAAGAACAAAATTTTGAAGCAACAAGCCAAAAATTCTTTGACCGTGTATATGAATCATATGGTCTTGAGTTAGAAAGTGCTTACTACATCGGTAATTTTGACATTCGCGGTAACGTTACTTGGACTGATGCAGAAATTACCAAAGATGGCGTAAATGCAGCCTCAGTGGGAAATACACCAAGAAGACAAGCTGACTTTGTTTATTCACTAACTACGCGCTATAACTTTGAACAAGGCTCTGCGGGTCTTAGTTTAATAGGTACCTCAGAAGCTTATGCGCAAGATGGTGGTGATCAAAGTGCAGATGACATCCTTAAATTTGATGGCTACACGCAAGTAAATGCCTTCGCTCAATATTACCTTTCAGACACGTTTAGCATTGCTTTAAATGTTAATAACCTGTTTGACACTACAGGTATAACAGAAGCTGAAGAAGGTAACATTCCTGCGAATGATATTATCAGAGCAAGAACGATTAACGGCAGAACAAGTAGTATTACGCTTAAATACGACTTTTAATTTGTCATTAACAACGTAAGTAACAGTACAGTATGAACAAGCCCATTTTATATGGGCTTTTTTTCAAGGTGAATCTATGTTTTCTTTACTCAGTTATGGCGAAGTGTTGGTCGATTTTCTGCCAACGTCAGTCAATGACCCAAGTTATATTCCGTTAGCTGGAGGCGCGCCTGCCAATGTCGCAGTAGCCTATGCTAAGTTAGGTGGAACAGGATACTTTGCTGGAGGTATTAGCGAAGACAATTTTGGTAACATGCTCATGCAATCGCTAGAAAATGAAGGCGTTAATACCGATTTCGTTAAAAGAATAGAAGGCGCAAATACCGCATTAGTATTAGTTAGCTTAGACTCTCGTGGTGAGAGAACATTTAATTTCTATCGACATAATACTGCCGACATGCAATATGGCATATCTCAAGTTAATAAAATTAACTGGCAAAACATTGGTTTTTTTCATTTTTGTTCAAACACATTAACTAGCCAGCCAATGTATAGTGATACACTTTACGCGATAAGAAATGCTAAGAGAAATAACGTATTAATTAGCTTTGATGTAAATTTACGTCAACAGCTTTGGCATGACTTATCCCTATTGATGTCCCGAGTTGAAGCATGTATCGAAGCGAGCGATATAGTCAAATTGAGTAAAGACGAAGCCGAATACTTAGCAGAAATAAAGCAGGTTGATGTCAATTTTTATGTACAACAATTACTATTACTTGGCGCTAAACTTATTGTCATCACTGATGGTCCAAACCCTGTTCAAGTAACTTGCGCTAGTTTTTCAATAATGCTTACAGTACCTAAAATATCTCCCGTTGATACTACTGGAGCCGGTGATAGCTTTATTTCAGGATTTCTATTTTCACTCGCCAAATCTCTGGGAGAACATGAAAATATAAATTCATTATATGAAATTATTGAGCAACGTGAACACGTTTCTTCTGCGGTGTTATTTGGTGCTAACTGTGGTGCTTTTACCTGTCAGAAAAAAGGGGCCTTCACGGCATTACCACACTTAACTGATATCTAATATTCGACATAACTTATTGATACTTACCTAGGATCGACATGCAATCTAGAGAAAATCTTAATAGTTGGCAACAATTAACCAAACATGCGCAACTAATGAAAAATCAACAAATGAAGGACTTATTCGCCAAAGATAGCCAGCGATTTAGTAAATTTTCAATAAAACTGCCCTCTATACTATTAGATTATTCTAAAAATGCGATCACAGAAGAAACTATTACGCTATTAACCGATCTAGCCAAAGAGTGTGAAGTAGAAAAATGGCGTGAAAAAATGTTCAGCGGTGAACGTATCAACAAAACTGAAGATCGTGCTGTTTTGCATACAGCATTAAGGGATCATTCTAAAAGACCACTTTGGGTAGATGGCAAAAATATTTCAGAAGACATCGAAAAAACACTAGAACAAGTTAAAAAGTTTAGTGAAGATATTCGTCAAGGTTTATGGCGAGGATATTCGGGTAAGCGTATCACCGATATAGTAAATATTGGCGTTGGTGGTTCTAATTTGGGACCTCAAATGGTGACGGAGGCATTAAAAAGGTTTAGTGATAACTGCGTTAACGTCCATTATGTGTCGAATGTTGATGGTACTCAAATAGCTGAAGTACTACGGCCATTAAATCCAGAAAAAGTGCTATTTATTGTGCCGAGTAAAACATTTACTACGACAGAGACCATGCTAAACGCTAAAACAGCGATAAAGTGGCTAACGGCGTCTTCATTTGATCATTCCGTAATTGAAAAACATTTTATCGCCATTACTGCCAATAAAGAAAACGCTATGAAATATGGCATATCTGCAGCAAATGTCTTTGATATGTGGGATTGGGTCGGCGGACGATTTTCATTATGGTCTACTATCGGCCTACCTATTGCTATCAATCTTGGTTTTGATAATTTCAAAGCGCTATTAGATGGTGCTTATGAAATAGATTGCCATTTTTGTAATACACCAATAGAAAAGAATATTCCGGTAATATTAGCGTTACTCAGCCTATGGAATTACACTTTTTAGGTGCGCAATCCCAAGCTATTTTACCTTACGATCAATCCTTACACATGCTATCTGCTTATCTGCAACAAGCTGAGATGGAAAGTAATGGTAAATCGGTTAATTGGGATGGTGAAGCGATCACTTATCCAACCGTTCCTTCAATATGGGGAGAATTAGGTATTAATGGTCAACATGCTTTTTATCAATATTTACATCAAAGTAATAATATTGTTCCGGCCGACTTTATTGGTTCTGTAGAAAGTGTCACGCCTATTAAAGGGCACCATGAAGCCCTCATGTCTAATTTTTTCGCGTAAACTCAAGCTTTAATGCAAGCAACAAGTTAGGGGCGATTTAATAGTAAAAGGACGCACACCTAGCTACATAGATAAAGTCGCACCACATAAAGTTCACAAAGGTAACAGGCCAACCAATACTTTATTAATGAATAAAATTTCGCCATTTACCCTTGGTAGTTTAATTGCTATTTACGAACATACAATATTTGTTCAAGGCATTATTTTGCAAATATGCTCTTTTGACCAATGGGGAGTAGAACTGGGTAAAGGTTTAGCCAGTAGAATTGAAAAAGAGCTTCATAATAACTCTATTGCCTCCAGTCACGATAGCTCTACCTATAATCTTATGATGCATTATGAAGAAGTAAAAAATCGCACCAAATAGAAAAATATCTAGGTTCTGTTGATCTTTCGCGGTTAAATTTTGTTAGAGATTAAAGCGTTTTAATTGCGGCGGATAGTATGCAGCCTAGTCACTCTAAGCAAATACTACTCAGCAAAGAGTAAAACGTTTTTAGCCGAATCCTTCGAACAGCTTTTGTTGGCAATTTTTACAGCGTTATCCGCTATTGGCTATCAGCTGACCTAAAATAAAACCAACAGCTAAAGTCATAAATGCGAACAAAGTGATTCTATTTAGAAGTGGCAAACCTAATATTACATAATGCCCACTGTAAATATTATTAGGTGGCAGAGTTGAATGATAATGACAGGTACTTATAATGCAATTGGTTGGCACAACTAATGTAATTGTCCATATTGAGCATGCATATAGCTGCAACTTCAGCTAATATGCCCGATATCGTGTCTGATAAAAGATACTAAAAGTTATGAGGAAGTAAACGTGATTGAGAAATTATTACAAAACGCTGAGGCAAAATGTAAGGCTGCTGGTGGTCGATTCACAGATAAGCGCAGCGATATTCTCGAAAACTTGATTCGCGCAGAACATCCACTTTCTGCTTACGACTTAGTTGAATTATATAATCAAAATAGCGAGCAAAAAATTCAGCCAATGTCGGTATATCGTATTCTTGATTTTTTCATTGAAATGCAACTAGTTCATAAGCTGCCTACATTGAATAAATACATTGTTTGCTCGCACCTTGCCTGTAAACATAATCATAAAGATCAATATTTTGTTGTTTGTAAAAGCTGTGGTGACGCCCAAGAAATAGGTATGAACCCTGCTTTAACAAAAGAGCTTAATGAGTCCGTTTCTTCGGTAGGCTTTCAGCTAATTGACGCGCAATTTGAGCTTTTGGGTATTTGTAACAGCTGTGCAAATAAAGTGGGTAATTAAGGTATTAAAAACAATAACCAGTATAAAATCGTCATCCGTGTTTATAGGTTAATTTATAGCTGCTGATGACGAAAATTCATTCATAAAAGCAAGTGCTGATTAGCTCATTTGCTTTAGCACTATTTTTATCGCCATGCGAGTTTCGTCTATACTGGCGACTAGCTCAGTCACAACAATTTCATCGGCAGTCATTAAATGCCAAGAGTCAGCCCACTGTGCTTTCAACTTTATTGCTTTATCAGCTACCTCAGGGGTAATTAAGGCACTCAAATCGGCAACTAAGCCAACTTTAACCCAACCTTTCCTTGGGTTGCCATGAATTAAATCATTGTCATAATGCGCCGATAAAATAATATGCTCTAATTCACCCAAGTGTGACAATACTTCAAATGCCGCGGTTCGAATATTATTATTTTCCTCGCTCACTTCCATACGCCAAGCATTATAGCTAAAGCCAAATAAGGCGAAAACCACACTGAATAGGCTCATCACGTAATACATTTTTAATCTTTCTTTTAGGTTTTTCAATTTCATACCTTTTTACCATTAATAGAAACTTTCTGAATGAATAAGCGGAGTAAACAAAAAGCGTTTTAAAGTGATTAATTTATTATTTCCATTGGTATTAATGCGAGTAAACGATATTATTTCACAAAATCATTTTAATATTATCATTATGAAAAAAGTTTGTATTGTTACTGGTGGCAGCTCAGGTATTGGTTTAAGCATTGTTAAGTTGTTTTTAGACAATAATTACCAAGTATTTAACTTAGATATTACCGCATCGAGTATTGGAAGCTTTTGTTATTGTGATATTACTGACGTTACTCAAGTTAATGACATAATTAGCAATATTGCAAAAGAGCATGCTATTGATGTATTAGTTTCTAACGCCGGCATACATTTTTCAGGCGCAATAGAAAACACCAGTGAAGCTGATTTAGAGCGCGTATTTAATATAAATGTAAAAGGTGCCTACGCAGCGATTAAAGCAGTATTGCCGGCCATGAAAGCACAACAGAATGGCGCGATAATATTAATGTCGTCAGATCAAGCACTCATCGCTAAACATAACTCTTTTGCTTACAACTTAAGTAAAGCCGCTTTAGCCTCAATGGCAAAAACTACCGCGCTCGATTACGCACAATTTAATATTCGTGCTAATGCTGTGTGTCCCGGAACAATTGAAACGCCACTTTATCATCAAGCTATTAATCGTTATTGTGAAAAATCAGGTGCCAATAAAGCTGAAGTACATGCAGAAGAAGCAGCTTTACAACCTTTAGGACGACTTGGAAAAGCAGAAGAAGTGGCTGAATTAGTACACTTTTTAGCGTCTGATAAAGCTAAATTTATTACTGGTAGTTTACAAGTGATTGACGGCGGTTATACCGCGCAGTAGCGCTGTGCAGATAAATTAAAAATGAAAATAATTGATCCTCATTTACATTTGTTTGATCTAAGCCAAGGTGAGTATTCATGGCTTAAGCCAGAGTGCCCGCCGTTTTGGCCTGATAAATCACTGGTCGCAAAAAATTTTTCAGAGCACGATTTAAGGCTCAACGAGTCGTTAAAACTTACCGGCTTTGTGCATATTGAGGCGGGTTTTAATAATCAGCAACCTTGGCGTGAAATAGCGTGGTTAGAAAACACCTGTAAACTGCCCTTTCGTAGCGTAGCCATGCTCGATATCACCTTACCTAACGTAGAGTTTTTATCGCAACTCAACAAACTAAGCAGCTATAAAAGTGTGGTGGGTATTCGCTATATTTTAGATGAAAATGCTTTAGCCATTCTTAGTCATAAAAATTGCGCTACCAACTTGGTCACTTTAGCATCTTACAAACTCAGTTTTGACTTACAAATGCCGTTATCAAACAATGCAGCGGTTGATAAATTACTCGCGGTATTAACGCTAGCGTCTGAATTAAAGGTTTGTATTAATCATGCTGGTTGGCCTCCGCTTTATTCCTTAAAAGATAACGAAAAAAGTAACGAAAAAGACAATATACAAACTCAACAGTGGTTACAAAACTTAAAAAGGTTGGCCAGCTTAGATAATATTTATATAAAATGCTCTGGTTTTGAAATGATCGAGAAAAATTATTCAATAAGCTGGGCACATAACATTATTCATCAATGCATTAACACTTTCGGTATTTCTCGCGTAATGTTAGCAAGTAATTTCCCGCTAAATTTATTTCAGACTAGTTATCAAAACACTTGGCTTTCCTACCTTAGCTTAACGAAAAATAGCTTGAGCAATATAACTAATATAAGTAATATAAGTAATACCGAGTCTGCTGATACAAGTTTTTTATATAATAACGAACAATTTACACAATTATGTTTTAGTAATGCTCAACGTTTTTATCAATTTTAAATTTTTATTATATTGATAAAATATAACTCGCAATAATCCCACCTTTATCGCAAAATAATTCCACATAAACTAACAATTAGGTAAAACCATTTCGTTTTAACGCTTATGGATGCATTTGACAAAAAAATACTCAATATACTACAACATGATTGCACCGCCTCGGTTAGTGACGTGGCGAATAAAGTTGGCCTATCAACAACGCCCTGTTGGCGTCGCATACAAGCGATGGAAAAATCCGGCATTATTAAAGGCCGCGTTGCATTGGCTGATCCTGAGCAACTCAATGTGGGATTAACGGTTTTTGTTACCATAAAAACTAACCAGCACAACCCTAACTGGCTAAGCGAATTTAGAAAAGTGGCGATAGATTTTCCAGAGATTTTAGAGTTTTATCGCATGAGCGGTGAGGTCGACTATCTACTGCGTGTTGTAGTGCCAGACATGAAAGCCTATGACAGTTTTTATCAACGCTTGATCACACGCGCAAGTTTTGCTGATATTAGCTCAAGCTTTGCGATGGAAGAAATTAAATATACCACCGCCCTACCGATTGATTATATTTAAGTACTAAGTCTCACGCTTTATAAGTACCAGATAGCGCTAAAAATAAGGTAATATCAATGTCTTAATTTTTTATACTGACATTTTATTTGACATTTTGTGTTGACATAATGTTGTTATCTAAGGAGATCATCTATGTTGAGTTGGGTATTAGCTTTATTCATTAGCATATTCTCGTTCGCTGCCCATTCCTCCCAAGATCGGGTCAAATTCCCAAATGTAGAAAAAAATGTACCGTACGCAAAAGTTGCCTCATTAGCATTTAGCGCTGCAGATGAAAAAATTTCTTATGGTGAAAACGCAGAGCAATACGCTTTGCTTTGGCGTGCTAAAAAAACTCAAAACACTCAACAGAGCCCACTGGTTATCTTGATCCATGGTGGTTGTTGGTTAAGCGCTTATGATATTCAACATACCTACGCTTTAAGCACAGGTTTAGCACAAGCAGGTTTTAATGTTTGGTCGTTAGAATATCGTCGTAGTGGTGTTACTGGCGGCGGCTGGCCCGTTACTTTTGATGATGTGAAAGCCGGAATTTTAGCGTCAAGTCGTTACAATAATGGCGAATATAAACTCGCTAACTCAGTATTAGTCGGCCATTCAGCAGGAGGCCATTTGGCACTACTTGCCGGTGCTGAAATCAGTCAACTTAAAGGGGTGATTGGGTTAGCGGCCATTACCAATATCGAAGCCTATGCTAAAGGTGAAAATAGCTGTCAAACTGTCACCAAAGATTTTATGCAAGGTATGCCAGCAGACAAACCAAGTGAATATATAAAAGCCAACCCAAGCAAACAAACATTACATGCCAATAGCGTTCTTCTACAAGGTAGTGCTGACCCTATCGTGCCGGCCTTTGAATTAGAAAAACTTAATAGAACTATCGTCCTGTTAGAGGGCGTTGGGCATTTTGATTGGATTCACCCTGGTTCAATGGCATTTAGCACCTTAATTAAAAATTTACATGGAATAGATTAATGAATTTCGATGATATTAGTGCTTTAGACAAAGCTGACCCACTGGCTAAAAAGCGACTTGAATTTGACTTGCCAACTAACACGGTTTACTTAGATGGTAATTCATTAGGCGCCCTGCCCACTGCGGTAAAGTCACGCATCGCTGACGTGGTTAGTAAGCAATGGGGCAATCATCTAATTAGAAGTTGGAATGATCACCACTGGATTGATCTTCCCACTAACGTTGGTGATAAAATCGCCCCTATTGTTGGCGCAGAACTGGGACAAGTGATTTGTTGCGACTCTATTTCAGTTAACTTGTTTAAGCTGTTAAGTAGCGCCTTGTCACTTAACTCAGCGCGAAGCATTGTATTGTCGACACAGGATAATTTCCCTACCGATTTATACATGGTGCAGGGCTTAAGTGAACTATTAGGGCCAGACTTATGTCAGCTTCAGTTGGTGGCAGAAGAACAAATTGAGCAAAGCCTCAACGAAGACGTAGCTGTATTGCTATTAACGCAAGTTAACTTTAGAACTGGCCAATTGTTAAATATGGAAAAGTTAACCCAACTTGCCCATAAACAAGGTATTTTAGTCATTTGGGATTTAGCACACAGCGCAGGAGCTCTGCCGGTAGAACTTGACAAATGCAAGGTAGATTTTGCTGTTGGTTGTGGTTATAAGTATCTCAATGGCGGCCCAGGGGCGCCAGCTTTTTTATATGTCGCCAAACGACACCATGCCTTAGTTAAGCAGCCATTATCAGGCTGGATGGGGCATGCTAAACCGTTTACTTTTGACCCTGAATATAAATCAGCGAGCAATATTAATCAGTTTCTATCAGGCACGCCTTGCGTGATCTCTATGAGCGCATTAGACGCGGCGCTTGATGTTTGGCAAGACGTCGATATATTAGAGATTAGACAAAAATCTATCGCGTTATGTGATGTATTTATTCGTACCGTACAAATGCATGATTGCCTGCATGAATTAAAGTTGTGCTCACCAAGCGCAGCAAACCAACGAGGTAGTCAACTCGCTTTCTCGCACGATAATGCTTTTGCAATTTGCCAAGCCCTGATCGAAAAAGGTGTTATAGCCGACTTTCGTGCGCCAAATATATTACGCTTTGGTTTTACGCCGCTTTATACCTCATTTGAAGATATATGGCAGGCAGTAACCATCTTGGTTGATGTGGTGACGAGTGAGCTATATAAAGAGCCTCGTTTTAATCTCGCTTTAAAAGTGACTTAATCTACAACCACTCAAGTACAATTAGTACAAGAGTGGGTTTTATCTGACGTTATAATCATTATTTTAGTGCTTTTACCGTTACATTAGGCGAACGTTTAACAATTTCATCGTTCAGTTCAATGCCAATCCCCGGTGCTTCTGATACCTCAAAAAAGCCATTAACCGGCTGAGGATCTTGTAAACATAACTCGCGGTTCCAGTCTTTAATCGCATAAGTATGATGTTCATGAATTAAAAAGTTAGGAATAGCAGTTTCAAGGTGCAAAGATGCTGCTGTTGCGACTGGGCCACCACAAACATGTGCTTGAATTCTAATGTCGTAAACATCAGCATAATCGCATACTTTTTTAGCTTCAGTAAAACCGCCGCACAAGCCAATATCAGGTTGTAGTACATCAATACTTTGTGATTCAAAATAAGGTCTTACGTCCCAGCGGTGATATAAACGTTCGCCACCAGCAATGGGCACATTAACATTATCTGCAACCTTTTTATGCACGGCTGAATTTAAGTAATTAACCGGCTCTTCGTAGAACATACACCCAACTTCTTCGACTATTCGTCCCATTTGAATCGCCGATGCTGCGCCCATTAATGAATGAGATTCAAAAATAATGTCGACATCTTCACCTACCGCATCACGAATGGCGCGTAAACGATTACCAAATAAGCGCATTTGTTTCGGGGTAAATAACTTAGTGCGATCAAATGAAGAACTACCATCTTGATTATAAACAATCGGGTCAACCTTAACCGCGTCGTAACCTTGTGCAACAGCCTTTAATGCCGCTTGCGCATATTGTTCAGGCTCAATAAGCTTACTAATAGTATCGTCCCAATCAAATTGCAATTGGCTAGCATAAGTGCGTAATTTACCATTAGTTTTGCCACCTAGTAATTGATAAACCGGTAAACCAAGTGCTTTGCCTTTTATGTCCCATAATGCAGTATCTATCGCGCTCATAGCAGAATAAAGTACTGGTCCGCCACCTAAGCCCCAAAAACTTTCTCGTAACATACGCGACCACAATAATTCGGTATTAAACGGGTTAAAACCAATCAATACTGCTTCACTAATTTCTTTGAGCATTGCCGCAGCGGCACTATGGCCCCAGTCGTATGCCAGACCAGCTTCACCTACACCACTTATGCCCTGATCGGTGTGTACACGAATAAAAACTGGGTTCCAACCTGGACGTTTAGGGCATTCAATATCAAAAATTTCTACATGAGTTACTTTCATTGCGTTCTCTTTATGTGCTTTTTAATGCTGATTTCAAATAATAACCGTGTGGTTAACTTTGCTTATAGTGCGAAACTTGGATCTTCTTTATATACCCGTCTTAGCATAGCTGGCCAAGCTTTCTGACCTCCAGTAAGACCGGTATGAACAATATTTGCTTGTGCTTTAATACCATCAACAATACTTTGGTCAACTAATAGCGGCTTCATTCCTGTTGACATAACTTGCACCTGAATTTGGCAAGCTCGAATTAAGTCATACATATGCATAAAGGCATCGCCAATCGTTTTGCCCATTGTTAATGCGCCATGATTACGCAGTAACATAAAATTTGTATCACCTAGGTCTTCTTGAATTCGACGTTTTTCATCTTCATTAACCGCTAGACCTTCATAATCGTGATAACTTAACGAAGCAAGCGCGAACATAGAATACTGGCTAATCGGTAGTAAACCTTCTTGTAAACTAGCCACAGCAACAGCTTCATTACTGTGAACGTGCAGCGCGCAAATGTCGTCATGGCGAACTTCATGAATCGCGCTATGAATAGTAAAGCCAGCAGGATTAAATTCAAACGGGCAATCGGCATCAACAATATTGCCTGCCATATCAACCTTGACTAAGTTCGACGCGGTAATTTCATCAAACCTTAAGCCAAAGGCATTAATTAACACATGCTCTGTGTTAGGAATGCGAACAGAAACATGGGTATAAATAAGATCGTCCCAGCCGTGCAATGCAATTAGGCGATAACAGGCCGCTAAATCAACTCTGAGCTGCCATTCTTGTGCAGATACTTTATTTTTTAAATCTATTACTGGGAGTGTTAACATCCGCGATTACTACCTTTTGCTTAAAAACAACTTTAGGGTCTTTACGCTAGATGCCTAAAGTGTTCAGATACCTAAGCGATTATATAACTAGATGCGACAAACTTTATCCTATGACAGCATGGAGTTAAAGCACCAGATATTCTTACTTAGAACAAAACAGGTAAATTATGTGTATTTTATTTATTGCGATTGAGCAACACCCCGATTACCCCGTGATTATTTGCGCGAATCGTGATGAGTTTCACCAACGACCAACTCAAAATATGCATTGGTGGCAACAACAAAACATAGTAGCTGGTAAAGATTTACAGGCTGGTGGCACTTGGCTTGGCTTAAGTCGTGAAGGCTACTTCTCGGCATTAACTAATTTTCGTCGCCCCAGTAGCTTTGATCAACATAAACGCTCTCGTGGTGACCTAGTTTTACAAGCATTAAATAACGACAGCCATAAAACACAGCAAATTCTGCTGCAAAGCTCACAACAATATAATGACTTTAATCTGGTGTTTGGTCCGCTTAATAAATTACAAGCTTTTGATAGTGTAAGTCAGCAGTTCGTAACGCTTACACCTGGATTTCATAGTGTAAGCAATGGTGCCCTTGATGATATTTGGCCTAAAATGGCCTTAGGCGTAAAAAGTTTAGAAGATTTAATAAAAACAAACAACATAGATGTAGAAGCGTTTTTCGCTATTATGATGAATCAAACAACAGCGGCTCAAAGCCAGTTACCTGCAACGGGTATCGATAGCACATTAGAATTATTGCTCAGCAGCATCTTTATTGTTTCGCCAAGTTACGGTACTCGCTCAACCGCTATAGTTATGCAGTCAAGCAAAGGCACTGTTGAGGTGTATGAACGTAATTATGGCTCTGATGGTGAAACAATGAATCAAGATAAATTTGAGTTTTAAAGTAATTAGCTTGGCTAAGAATTTAAAGCAGTTGTCGAATAGAATTTAAAGTAATTGCCGAATAATGGCGGCAATTATCGCTATAAAAACCACTATCCATAATATTTTAGAGTACTTTTGTTGCTGTTCGACTTCCATTGGTTTACCAAAACGTTCACCTAATATCACCATTAAGGCGACAGCAGCAAAAACAAAAAACAAAATAATTAATAACGTCATAAAAGTTGTCATCCTGAAGACTAAAGCTGAATAAATATAGGCTTGTTAAGTTGAAAGCTAGAAAATATAAATTTACATATTATTTATCATACCCAGATTTTTTCATGCTGCAAATTTTTCAACAAACGCCATGCTCATGGTTACCTTTTATTTAATGCATGTATAAATTGCCTTATTTATACTTTCTAACCCGCCTAGTTTATTTACCAACGATCGATACCTTCTAACAAAGGCTCAAAGCGCATTTAAAAAACATTAATCGTAATAATTCTTATTTACAATTTAAATGATAATCGTTATTATTCGCAATAATTAGGAAGTACAATTTGATTGAGTAGGAAAGTCCACTTTATCCCCCACCCCTTGATAGGAAAGTAAACGTGAAGAAATTACAATTATCATCAACCGCTATTGCCATAATAATAGCGACTAGTGTTAACGCGAATGATGAATTAATTAAAAATGATATTGAAACTATTGAAGTTAAAGGTAACTACTTAAAAGGATATAGTGCTCATAGTGCTAGTGGCGCTTCAAGGTTGGCGCTCGATATTATCGACATACCTCAATCTGTTTCGGTAATTACTGAAACACAAATGAGTGACTATCAATTAAACGATATTGATACTGTTCTCGATACTGCAACAGGAGTAAATGTAGAAAGAATTGAAACTAATCGTACTTACTATACTGCTCGTGGTTTTGATATTACTAATTTTCAAGTTGACGGCGTTGGCTTGCCGCTGAGTTCTGGTAACAATCATTCAGGTGAAGACACCGCTATTTTTGACCGTATCGAAGTTATTCGTGGCGCTAATGGTTTAATGACCGGTGTTGGTAACCCTTCTGCAACAATTAACTTTATTCGCAAACGCCCTAATGCTGAAAACGAATTAGCAATAAATGCCTCTTTAGGTAGCTGGAGTAGTAAACGTTTATCAATTGATGGCAGCTATAACTTTAGTGATGATACAGCAATGCGAGCCGTTGCTGTTACACAAAGTGCCGACTCGTACTTGGACAGATATTCAACAGAGAAAAATATATTCTATGTTTTTCTTGAACATCAATTATCTGATAATACAGAAATATCACTAAGCCATTCATTTAGCGATAGCAAGGCTAACGGTAATAGTTGGGGGGCTAATCCGTTATTTTACAGTGACGGTTCGGCAACAAATTATGATAGCTCAACTAACACGTCTGCAAATTGGTCTAATTGGGATATAAAAAAACAAAACACGGTCTTTGAAATAACCCATATTTTTGAAAATAACATGCAACTGCGCGGTACTTACTCTCATAAAAGTACCGACGAAGATACTGAATTATTTTATGTGTATGGAACGCCAGATAAAAATTCTGAGTTGGGTTTACTGGGTTATGCCAGTGAATACGATAACGATGACAAGCATGATTTAGTTGATATTTATTTATCTGGTGATTTTGAATTTTTCGGTCGTGAGCATGAGTTTGTTATTGGCGCTAATCACTCGTCAATGGAAGGTAAAGAGTTATCACTATACGATTTCACCACAGGTAATGGCTTTCCTGTTATGCCTGCATTACCAGAATGGGACGGAAACACACCAAAACCCACCTTTGCTGACGGCAGAACTGGCTCAGATGTTAGCAGAGAACAAAATGCTGTTTATTTTACCGCACGCTTTAGTTTAAGTGATGACTTTCATTTACTCGCAGGTGGTCGACAGAATGATTGGAAAATAACGGGAGAGTCTTATGATGTTGTACAAGATGCGAGTGATAATATTTTTATTCCTTATATTGGCGGCGTTTATCAGTTGACAGAAAGTGTTGTGGCTTACGCTAGCTATACTGAAACTTTTGTTTCTCAAACGCAGTTAGATATTAATAACAAAGTGCTAGATGCAATTACAGGCAAGAGTCAAGAATTTGGGTTTAAGAGCCAGTTGTTTAATGATAATTTTTTAGCAACGGTAACCTACTTTGAAACCCGTCAGGAAAATGTCGCCAGAGCTGACGATAACTCAATTCCCACAGAAATACGTTATATCGGCACAGAAGGTATTGAAAGCTCCGGAATTGAGTTTGATTTAGCCGGTGAATTATTACCTGGACTACAAACTAGTATTGGCTTTACTCATTTCAACATTGATGTGGATGATGAAATCGATGCCAATGTTGCTGATTACACGCCAGAAAAGTTACTAAAATTGGCTGCAACATACAACGTACCACAAGTTGAAGGTTTAACTGTGGGCGTTAACCTTCGTTGGCAAGATGATATATCTCGCTCTCAGGGGTTTGTTGGTGCAGGTTTATCTAATAGTGGAGAAGAAATCATTACCAAACAGGATGCTTATGCATTGGTTGGATTAATGGCCCGTTATGAGTTTAACGAGCAAATGTCACTGGCGATAAATGCATACAACGTGACAGATGAAAAATATATTAATAGCCTATATTGGGCACAAGGTTATTACGGTGCACCCGCAAGTTACTCTGCAACAATTAGCTTCGTACTCTAACAAATAGAGACAAGCTTTATTAGTAATAACTAAACAAAACATTGTTATGCAATGTTTTGTTTTTAGGACTTCCCAATGAGAAAAAAATTATTTAAATGGCATTCTATCAGCGCCTTAGTTGCGCTCATTCCAATGATTATTATTGCGATTACAGGCAGCATTTTAGTATTCAAAGTTGAAATTGATACTTGGTTGATGCCTGAGTATATGAGTGTAAATGTAGAAACCGCGCACTCTCGATTAGATCTCAACACATTAATTAAACAAGTAACTACTACACATTCTGATTATTTGATGGGAAGTTGGGAGCTATTTGATGATAAATACCGGGCTGATACAGCTTATATTATTAAAAAAGAAACAGGCGACTGGTATAAATTATACCTCGACCAATATACAGGAGAGCTACTATCGACACCTGTATCAGTAACACATGATATTACTGATTGGCTTTTATCACTGCACTATACATTTTTACTCGATTTTACAGGCACGGTACTAGGGTCAGTTTTTGCTATTATTTTATTATTTCTTGGTATTAGCGGTATTATTTTATATCGCCAATTCTGGAAGAAATTGTTCACATTAAGATTTAAAGCCGCTAAACGTATTTTCTACAGTGATGTACATAAGTTTATTGGGATTACCTCCTCTCCAGTACTTATTATTTTAGCGATAACAGGTGGATATTTTAATATTTCAGCAGTAGTTCATGAAGTCAGTGAGCATATTGAACCCCATCCTCTAATGACTAAGTCTTTATATAGTAATGAACTCGATTTTCAGTTCTTAATGGACAAATCTAAACAAGACATTTTAGGGTATAAACCAACTTATTTTATTTTCCCATTTGAACCTGACTTACATATTACATTTTTTGGTGAGGTACCAAGTGATAATCCTTTAACTAGTGAATATGCAAGCACGGTAACTTACGATCGTACAACAGGTAACTTAATGTCGGCATATGATATAAGGAAAGCACCATTAATTAACGTCGTTGTTGATACCTTTCGTAAATTACATTTTGGATATTTTGCAGGTTTACCCAGTAAAATTGTTTGGTGTGTTTTGGGGCTATCCCCTTTTTGGTTAGCGTTAACCGGTTTATATTTTTATTGGTTTAGGGTTAGAAAAAAAAATCGCCGAAAATCCTATATACCGCCGCGTACTATTCAACACAATTGAACTTGTTTGATAAAGCGATATGCTAACTAGGAAGTTAGTCTTAATATCAGAAAATGAAAGCAAGCCGAAATAAAGGCTATTAAATAAGTAACTCAGATATGTGTGAAGCAATAATTTTAACAAGATCTTACATCTGTGCTTTCATTTTAGAAAGAATCATTTACCATATAAAACTCTATTCATTGCGAAAAATATTCCATGCCAAATTCAGATAGTTTTACCGAAAAACGTCGATTTATAATTCGTTTGGGCAAAGCCTTACATAAATTTGGTACTCCTGCTTACCGATTAGAAGCGCACTTATCTGACGTATCTAATAGCCTTGGTGTGTATGGCTCATTTGTTATTTCTCCAACATCGTTAACCTTTGTATTATCTGAAGATGATGAAAACCAAGACTATAACCATATTCTACGTGTTGCGCCCGGCGATTTAGATTTAGGCTCTTTAGCCCGTGCTGACGAGTTGGTTGACGAACTTACCTCTGGCCAACGCAGTCTTTCAGAGGCAATTGAACGTTTAGATGAAATTGCTAACAAACCAAACCCTTACGGGCGTTTTCTAACATTTTTAGCTTTTGGTGCCTCAAGTGGCGCATTTGCGATGCTAATGCACACCAGTTGGAATGACGTTTTTTGGTCATCTTTACTTGGCTTAATTGTGTGTTTATTTACCTTTTGGGCTGAACGTTCTCGACGTGTTACCGACATGTTAGAGCCTATTGCAGCCATGACAACGGCGATTTTAGCAACAGCAATTGCATTAATTGATCCCAGTATAAATATTCCGCTGGTGGTGTTATCGAGCATTATTGCTTTTATTCCCGGCTTGTCTTTAACATTGGCTTTATCAGAGCTTGCTGCGCGTAATTTAATTTCAGGTACCGCAAGGCTAATGGATGCCTTGATGATACTGTTTAAAATTTATTTTGGTGGTGTATTAGGTATAGCTTTAGGCAAAATGATGTGGGGTGAAGTGGCATTTATTCAACCACCTAGCACACCAAATTGGACCTCATGGGCCGCAGTTACTACGTTATCAATCAGCTTAGTTATTTTATTTAAGTGTCGTAAAAAAGATGCGCCTTGGGGGATAATTTCAGGCTACATTGCCTTCGGTGCTAGCATTTTAGGTGCTGAATATTTAGGTGTAGCATTAGGGGCTTTTGTCGGTGCTTTTGCTTTAGGAATTTATGGTAGTATTTTCTCTCGTATCATGAACTTACCTTCGAGTATTGTAAAATTAATGGGCCTTGTTGTGTTGGTACCAGGAAGTAAAGTGTATATTGGTTTAAGTAATGCGGTATCGGGACAAGTTATGCTCAATGCAACCGATATTGGCTCGCAAACATTTTTAATTTTTATGTCATTAGTGGCAGGGCTAATTTTTGCGAATGTCGCATTTCCATCGAGAAAAATACTGTAATGAACAGCAATAAAACTAAACGAATAACCACATGGTAACTAAAACAAAATATCACCACGGTGACTTAAGAAAATCTTTAGTGAGCACTGCAACTGATATGGTGACAGAAGGTGGCATTGAAGGTTTGTCGTTTCGTAAACTAGCCGAGCGTATTGGCGTATCTCGCACAGCGGCTTACCACCACTTTACCGATAAAAATGATTTACTTTGTGCCATTGCAGAACAAGGTTTTGAACAATGGCACAAGCGCGTGAGTGAAATTTTTTCACAAGAAAACCTTTCTAATGAAAACAAGTATCGTAACTTTGTTCACGCTTATATTGCCTTTGCCACGCAAAATCCTTCTCTTTACGAGCTAATGTTTGGTCGTGTAATTTGGAAAGAAAATAACAGTACTGATACCTTGAAGAAAATTGCCTACGCCAGTTTCAATTACCAAGTTGAAATGACCAAGCTATGGCAAGAACAAGGTATTATGATACAAGATGAAAACTCACTCAGGCTAGCGCAAGTAACTTGGGCTACTTTGCATGGTATAGCGCGTTTAGTTATTGACGGAATTTACGCGCAAGAAAACCAAATTGATGAAATGTGTGAATGTGCCGTTAACGTTTTTCTCGCTAGTAGCCAAAAAAAGTAAAGCGATACTAAAGCCTAAATCAGCTTAAAGGTAATATATTTATGACAACAACTGAAAATCAAACAAAACTGGCTCAATTTGATGAGTTTTTTTCTATAAATTATACTTTTAACATTAACGCTACTGTTATTGATAAAAGTCAATTACCCGATTTTCAGCAGTTTATCACTACCATGCCAGCCCCTTTTAAAATTGCCTCAGAAGTAAATACTTTAGACCAAAGCGCTTTGCGTCCACTGCAAACCGTTGCGGGTGTTGCTAGCCAGTTAATGGAGTATTTAAACCATCAAGCTAAAAAAATGGATTTGTTAATTGGTTATATTCTAGGCCAGCAAGACGAAGAAAATAAAAGATTTACAGCCGTTAAATTTGGTGGCGGTGGTTTAATATTTAATGCTAACGAGACTAGTGTTTTTAACTGTGGTGACTTTATTGAATTAAAATTATTCTTTCCTGAAGAAAACAGCGCTATTTATGCCATTGGAGAAATTGTAAGTACTGAGGTAGTCGATTGCACTAACCAACATAAAGTAATTTTTCATCATATTAGAGAAGAAGATCAAGAAGCATTAGTGCGTAATAGCTTGCATCAACAATCTAAACAACTACAAATATTAGCTCAGCAACGTAGCGAAGCAAAAAACAACCTAACTTAAGTTTTTTTTCGGGTATTCGAAGACGTTTTGGCGTTGGTTTAAATAAAGTAACGATTACTCGTCTTTTACCTAACAACACTCTTTGCTTTAACAGTAAAAGCAAAAAAACTAAAATTAATGGCTTGCATAACCCTTAACTATAAAGCATTACCACTGCGCCTCTTCTAAACAGTAGATATTACATCTCCCTCTCGTCACTTTTAAAGTGAACACTCGCATTAAACACAAATGAACTTGTGTTTAACAAAGCCACAATAACCCATCAAAATGCCATCGAAAAGCCATCAAAAACCTGATTTTTATACCTTTTATTAGTGCTAGCACTTAATAAAAATACACAATAATTGCAGCTAATTATTCATTAATAGAGTTTTGGATTAATTTTTATATTTGATAAAAATTTTTGATTAATAATCGCAAAATATTTCACTTTTCAATTACCAATTTTGAGCACATTATCTAGGCGAAAATACAACGATGATGTTTTTATAAGGTAAAGAAATGAACATTGATACATATGACGACACTGATATTGATGACGATTCAAATTTTGATACTGGTATTGCTGGTTTTGAAATTGCCTATGGTTCAGCCAACAAAAAAGCAATTAGAAAAACCGCTAAACAAACTTACCGGATCAGACAGCGATTAGATTCTTTAAACGAAAAAAGATACCTAGATAGACAACTTAATTCATTAAGTGACTACTGGGACATGTAATTAAAAAATATCCGTACCTTAATACTCAGGCGTAATACCTGTAAATATACGTATATTAATTATTGAGATTTACTATGAAAAAATTAATTTTAGCATTAACTGTTATGGCGTTAACCTCGAATGCAGCGTTTAGCCAAGACGAAGAACCTGAATTAATGCCAGCATCACATGATTATATTATGAGCTTGTTTGAGCAGTGTAAAAGTGATGCTATCGAAGATGAAGTAAGCGAATCAGAAAAAAACAGTTACTTATTAACTTGTATTAATGATGAGTTAGAAGCTAGCTACTACGAACAAATTAAAGTTCTGCCTAAAGCTTAAGCGACTTATCTAGTCAAAAACGTTAAGTAACTCAAATTATTTAACCCATTTATACAAGTGGGTTGATGAATTTGAGTTCACTTATTTCTGCGCTTTCCTCAATGAATTTTTAAATCGCTTTTAAACTTTTTACAGTAATATTTTCATTGTAACACTGCGCTTTCTGTTGCGAATTAAGCATAAAATTATAAGTAATAAAATAGCGGGTCCTTGAAAACTTCCTGATCCTTTCAAGCTACTCTCAACCTGTCCTTGGCCTTGGTTAGCATCGTTAACTCCGTCAGCATCAAAATCACCATTCTCGTCTTTATCAGATATACCATCGTTATCGCTATCTAGGTCTAAAAAGTTAGGTGTGCCATCATTATCGGTGTCAATATCTCCCTCTTCAGCATCACTAATGCCATCGCCATCACTGTCTAAGTCTAAATAGTTTGAAGAGCCATCTACATCAAAATCAGTTACCCCTTCCACTTTATCGCTAATACCATCATTATCACTGTCTAAGTCTAAGAAGTTCGAAGCTCCATCACTGTCGAAGTCGCTCTCCCCCTCAGCTTCATCGCTAATGTCATCATTGTCACTATCTAAGTCTAAGAAATTAGATGCCCCGTCAGCATCGAAATCATCTTCTCCTTCAATGGCGTCGCTAATATTATCATTGTCACTATCTAAGTCTAAAAAGTTAGACGCCCCGTCGGTATCAAAATCTGCCTCACCTTCAATGGCATCACTAATATTATCGTTATCGCTATCGAGGTCTAAGAAGTTAGACGCCCCGTCAGTATCGAAATCAGATAATCCTTCAATAGCATCGGTAATATTATCATTATCACTATCAAGGTCTAAGTAGTTTGGGGTTCCATCGCTGTCAAAATCAACGGCTTGTTCATCAATATCTCTGATGTTATCTCCGTCACTATCGGTATCTTGAAAATTCAGAATATCGTCACCGTCGGGGTTTGATAATACGACTAAAGTGTCATCAATACCGTCTAAGTTATCATCTTGGTTATTATTAAAGGCGGGGTCAAAAGCATCATCAATACCATTACCATTAGCGTCAATTCCTGATGGAGGAACTGTTAATTGCTCTACATTGTCGCTAATGTTATCGTTATCACTATCTTGATCTAAGTAATCAGGCACTGAGTCTTGATCTGTGTCTTTAACAATATAAGTATCGTCAACACCATCTTGATCTTCATCTGTACCACCCGTAAAGTCAGCGTCAAAAGCATTATCAATACCGTCTCTATCATGATCTAATCCTGTTAAGTTAGGTCTGCCATTTTCAATGAGATCAGAAATACCGTCATTATCGCTATCGCGATCTTTTTCATCGATAATTCCATCATTGTCTGAGTCAATAACACGGCGTGTTTCATTGTTCAATTTACCGCGAGAGCTAACACTGTTAGTACCATAAAAGCGGTTTACTACATTGGCTGTGTTTTCAAAAGCACGTTCTGTAACATCGGCTATTCCGTCGTTATCATCATCTTGATCAATGACATCAAGCACTGAATCATTATCACTGTCGGCATTATCGCCATGGCCTAATACTTGATTGTCGCCATCAACGGAATCATCTATACCATCACCATCAATATCTGCTGTAATGTCAACTCGACCATCGTTGTTAAGATCAAATGAGCTATAGGCATTTTCTTGAATATCAAAGTTGTCATCGTTATTTTTATCTAAATCTACATAGTCTGGAATATTGTCTGTATCCGTATCAATTACTACGGTAAGCACCGGCGTTCCTGCATCGGCAATGGCATTGTTATCGTCGTCTTGAATATTAGCTTCAAATACATCAGTATCACCGTCATTATCGCTATCAAGATCATTCATATCGATAACGCCATCGGCATCGGTGTCAATAAAGGTAAAAATATCAATTATACCGTCACCATTAGTATCAACCTCGTTAGCAAGATCAGCATCAAAAGTATCATCAATACCATCATTATCGTGGTCGAATCCTGACACTTGAGCCTCAACACTGTCATGAATTCCATCGTTGTCACTATCAATTTCAAGGTGATCAGGTATAAAGTTTTGATTGTGATCGTTAAGCAGTACCAACAAGTCATTAATACCATCGTTATCAGCATCTAAACCATTGGTTTGATCTGCATCATATAAATCATCGATACCATCGTTGTCGACATCTACACCACCGGTTTGGCTTTGGTCATATCGATCCCAAATACCATCATTGTCTATATCTTTAAAACCGATAAAAGCTTCCAATGCATCAGGAATACGATCGCCATCAGAGTCTGCATCTAATAAATCAGCAATGCCATCATTGTCAGTATCTATAGCTTGATAACTAATACCATCACCGTCGGGGTCATCTCCGCCAATATCAGCATCGAAAATGTCATCTATACCGTCTTCGTCATTATCATTACCAGAAATTTGTGCTTCAAAGCTATCTAAAATGCCATCGTTGTCGCTATCAATATCAAAGGCATTAATAATTCCGTCGTTATCAATATCAGCACTACCTTCTATTACATCAGGAATACCATCAATGTCTTCATCTAGGCTAGTATCAAGATAGTTAGGAATAGTATCGCGGTCATCGTCTTCAACACCTTCTTCGCTATCTGGAATGCCGTCATTATCAGAATCACTGTCTTGAGCATTTGGTATGCCGTCATTATCAGAATCGCCATAGCCTTCAACAGAGTTATCTATGCCGTCATTATCTTCATCAAGGTCTACTACTTGAGAGAAGTAAATAATGCTTAAGTTTCCAGCTTCATCTTCTGCTTCAGCTCGTAAATCATACGTTCCTTCAGATAAAATAACTTCGCTTTCACAACTCCAGGCCCTGGTATTTACTATTGCATTACATAAGTTATTATCTGTTGATTCTATAATCGATACTGCTGAGCCATCTTCAGTATTTGAGCTGCCAATAAATATTAATGCGTCATTTTCACTATAAATAACGCGATCAAGACTCAGCGTTGGATCCTCAGTGTCTTTATTGATAACCACTGGTTCAGCATTACCTATATTATCGGCATTATCACTTTGACTGGCATTAATGCTTACAGCACCTTCACCATCGGCAATAGTGCTAAAGTCTTGATTTAACTGCCAAGTTCCATCATCACAAACCGCTGTTCTTGGATCTAAAGCATTAATCGTAACTGAAACTACACTGTCGCTTGTACTACATGTACCTTCTATTTGATAATTTAATTGGTTGACACTATTAATTACTGGGCCACTTAATATGCTGACATCGGGAGCGGTAATATCGTATATGCTAGTAGCTTGCGTTGCCGCAGTATTGAAGTTGCCGAAATTATCTATAGCAACATTTTCGTTTACATCTATCGTAATATTGCCTTCTATTGACGCTGTTATTAACGCGCTATAGTTACTGCTATCAATAACTGTAAAGTTAGTAATACTGGCGTTGGTTACAGTTATATCATTTGCAGCAAAGTCGCTGACTGGCTCACTAAAGACAAAACTAGCACTGAAGGCAATGTTGGTGGCAGTTGGAATATTTTGAATTACAACCGAAGGGCGACTAGCATCATATTCACTTGTAACCTGCGTAGCAGCTGTATTTAGGTTGCCCGCACTATCTTGTGCAACATTAGCATTAACAGCTAAGGTAACTAAGCCATTGAGTGATGGTGTGATCAGCGCAGTATAGGTATTACCGTCAATCACAGTAAAGTTAGTCGCTGTAGCATTCGTTAAGCTTATGTCACTTAGAGTAAATCCGATCACTGTTTCATTAAATTCAAATGTTGCAGTAAAAGCATCTAAACTATTCGCGGGTACATTTTGAATAACTATTGTTGGTCTACTCGTATCATATAAACCGCTAACCTGTGTTGCTGCGGTGTTAAGATTCCCCTGAATGTCCTGAGCCACATTAGCATTTACATTTAATGTCACTAATCCATCTATTGTTGGTGTTACTACTGCGGTATAAGTGCTGCCATCAACAACAGTAAAATTTCCGATATTCGCGTTAGTAACATTAATATCACTGAGTTCAAACCCTATTACTATTTCGCTGAATAAAAACGTTGCAGTAAAGCTGCTATTAGCCCTAGCAGGAACATTCTCAATTGAAACAGTCGGTCGACTTCCATTAAATTCAGTACTCACTTGTGTGGCCGCCGTGTTTAAGTTGCCAGCAACATCTTGGGCAACATTGGCATTCACATTCAAGGTGATCGTGCCATCGGCTATTGGGGTGATCAACGCGGTATAACTGCTGCTACTTACCGTAGTAAAAGCGCTCGCTGTGGCATTGGTCAGTGTAATATCACTGACAATAAAGTCAGCTACCGCTTCACTAAACGTAAAGGTGGCAGTAAATGGCGTAATGTTTTGCGGCTGCACACCTTGAATGGCGATAGATGGACGTGTTGTATCAAATAAACTGACAACCGGTACCGCTGCAATATTAAAGTTCCCTACACTGTCTTGCGCAACATTAACACCCACATTCAAGGTTACTAACCCTTGAGCCGATGGCGTGATCAAAGCGGTATACGTGCTACTGTTTACCGTAGCAAAAGCACTCGCTGTGGCATTAATGAGCGAGATATCACCCACTTCAAAACCAGTGACTGCCTCACTAAAGGCAAACGTGGCGGTAAATGCCGTGTTTGAATTTTCCGGGACATTTTGAATCGTTACCGTTGGCAAAGTTGCAATATAATTACTACTAACCTGAGCTGCAGCCGTATTTTGGTTGCCTGCAATGTCTTGAGCAACATTGGCATTAACATCTATAGTTACAGTCCCCCCAATACTCGGCGAAATTAAGGCCGAATAGGTACTGCTATTAACCACTGAAAAATTGCTTGCAGCGCCATTGCTAATGGCGATATCTGACACTGTAAAATCAGTTACCGCTTCACTAAAAGAAAACGTTGCTGTAAATGGGGCCGAGCTTACAGCCAGAACATTTTGAATGACGACAGAAGGACGGCTAGTATCATATTGACTGTTGACTTGGGTAGCAGCCGTATTTAAGTTACCAGCACTGTCTTGTGCAACGCCTACACCAACATCTAAGGCGACTAAACCATCGGTTAACGGTGTGATCAAAGCGCTATAAGTACTACTATTTACGGTAGTAAAGTTGCTTGCTGTGGCATTTATTAGCGTGATATCACCATGACTAAATCCTGTAACGGCTTCGCTAAAAACAAAAGTTGCCGTAAAAGCCATATTGGAATTAGCGGGCACACTTTGAATAGCAACTGACGGTGGAACCGTATCATATTGATTGATCACTTGAGTAGCAGCAGTGTTTAAATTTCCTGAACCATCTTGTGCAACATTAGCAAACACATCTACCGTTACCACTCCGTTGGCTGACGGTGCTATATCAGCCGTATAAGTGCTGCCATTAATAGTAAGAAAATTACTCGCAATGCCATTATCTACACTAATATCATTAAGTATAAATCCTGTGACATTGCTGCTAAAAACAAACGTTGCGGTAAAAGCACTGTTAGAAGTAACGGGCACACCTTGGATAACCACAGAAGGACGAGTCGCCTCAAAGGTACTGCTTACTTGAGTCGCTGCAGTATTCAAGTTACCTGCAATGTCTTGTACTACGTTAGCATTCACATCTAAAGTAACAGTTCCATCTGCTATAGGCGAAATTAATGCCGTATAAGTACTACTTGTAATAGAAGTAAAATCACTCGCACTGCCATTAGAAACCAAAATATCGCCAAGGGTAAAATTATTTACCGGCTCGCTAAACAAAAAAGTAGCAGTAAAAGCAGCACTGCTATTGCTTGGAACATTTTGAATTTGAATTGAAGGCCGAGTTAAATCAATGGTTAACTCGGCATTACTCTGATCGACAATACTATCGATGCCATTAGTCACGGTGGCTATAACATTATAGGTTCCTTCAGACAGTGAATCTCCAGGAGGTACAGTTAACGACCATTGATTGTTAGTGACTACAAAGTCGATATCTTCTTGATAAGTAATATTGTTTAATTCAATAGTTAATAGCTCTGAGTCCTCTGTCGAGCGATATGCTAAACCACTAAGTAACGGTGAAGAGTCAGCAGTATTTAAACTATCAATTGTTGGTATACAGCTATCACCATTTATGGCAAATACTTTTTCAGTAGCATTGCCAATACTGATTCCTAACGCACTCATAACAGGGTCAGCAAAATTCGTTAATATGCTACTGATAACAGGTGATAAAATATCATCTAAGACAAGGCTTTTAACCAAACTTAATAATAAAGTGGGGTCAACTAAAACCGGACCAACGGCAAGTGACAGCTCAGTATTACTTATTAAAGAAGAAAGCAGTGTATTGGTAATGCTAGCACCTGCTGTAGTCGTTTGGCTTTCAGGAAATGGAGCAATAAAATTAAGACTTTCTAAACTACCATTTGCATTAGCATTTGCGCGTGCTCGCAACGCAATAGTTTCACTACTGCCAAAAACACTGATATCTATACTGCCTATCGTTACTGGCGACACTTCTGTTGCATAATCAATATTACTGTTTAATGTTCTATCATTGAAATCAGCGGCACTAATTTGGCCCAAATATAAACTTGCAACTCCTGGTGTGACATTGAGTCGCAGGGTTTGAGATAAATACGAAAGCTGATCTACCGTACCATTTGCTCTTGCAACATCAGCATAAATTTCAAAGTCAGTAAGCGTTACCGCAACACTTGCCACGCCGAGCGTTAAAGGTGCGGCTGCGACATCAACTAGATCTGCTAATATTCTTAACCGAATAGACGAAGTAGTAAAAGCCGTACCCACTGGGCCACTAACCAATTTAGGCCCTTCAACAGCAATTAAAGCGGCAGATATATCTCCAAGTGAAACAGACAACGGACCAACAGTGCCATCGAGTCCGAGGCTAGATAAATTTAAAGAAATGTTTTGAGCACTAATAGCATTTTGATGGTTAAATGCTTGTACTATTAACATGTGAAAGTCTAGCAAATTAACGGTAGTAGATAATACGGCGCTATCTTCTGCGTTTAAATCTATAACATCAGAAAATGAAAAAGTACCAACGGGCGCCTGAACTTTAATCGAATTTAGGGTTGCAATGGCAAGTGCATTACTGCCTTGGGCTTGCAATACCGTTATGGCGGCATCAATGGCTTGCACTAAAGATATGTTTGCAGCAACAGCATCAGATTTATTTGCAACACTAAGGTCAACCGCTAAAGTATCTAAGTAACTTTCTAACTCTATACCTGCCGCTAATAAAGCACTATATTCGGTGTCAGCAACAGAGAGTTTTATATTAAGCCCCAGTAGCCCACCGGTAATAAAGTTAATTAACTCTGCATCTGCGCTATTAATTGTCGCTACACCACTGCTCGCAACAAAGACAGCTTCACATGTTTCTACTGCTTTCACATTAAATGATGTAACAAGCATTTGAAAAATAACAAGCAAACGAAATGCACTAAAAATCTTTTTTAAATAAACATCCATATTTATTGACCACCAGCATTTTGAAAAAGCTAAAACACATCAAAAATTGTTCAACGTATAAATAAAGACTAGGACATTAATTTGAAAAGTAAAAAAATAAATATAAATATTTTTAAGGAAATTTTTAGCTTACTCGCTAACGAGTTATGTGGATTTTCGAACGGATAAGGCTTAGAAATAAATTATTTACTTTTTAGAGATGACTAACTTAAAACAAAAACGGTTTATTGAAATAACCTGAACGCTGGATAATGAGTGCTTGATACTCAAGTGAGTCAAAAGCGTAGGTGTTAAAGTAAATACTATAGCCAGGTGAACATCACGAATAAATTCCATCAATGCTTCATTTTATGCCATTTCCAAGGCAAAAGATTTATGAATCGTGCGCTATTTATCGACGTTTTAACGCAGGTAGTGACTTAAAAGGGAGGGTTTAGCAAGTGCTGTTTATTCAGAGTTCAGGTTAAAATATTAATACCAAGCGAAACAGTTTATTGATCACTTTAAAATATTCCACAATCAAATTTCTATTTTTTATTTAATCATATAGGTTAGTTGTTATGGCTAGACATGCCCCTACTCTACTCTGCTAACTTACACTTGGAAGGTGTTACTTAGTTAAGTTGAGTTAAGTTGAGTTAAGCTAAGTTCAGTTAACTTGGATTATCAGCATTACTTAAACCAAACTTTGCCGCCAATAAATTTATAAGCTGGCAGCCCCCGAATTAAGCTTTCGCGAGCAAACGGTTTTTGACATTTAGGACAAACACATGGCGCTAACGTATGATCTTGACTAATTCGTTCTTTAAAGCATTTTACTAATGCCCCTTTGCCGCCTTTACGGTATTTAAATAACAAGCAATTGCATGCTACACAAAAAATATCAACGGTTTTTGTCGGACCTTTCTTATTTGGTTTTGCCATAAATTAATGTGCTGCTTCTGTTTTAATTTAGTGATTAACTTGATCAAGATAAATGCATGATTCTACCTTATTTTACTCACTTAAAGATCCTCGAATTTACACTCGTATTTTAGATTATTTACTAGATGTAAACTTTAAGTACTTTAACGCTGTAAGTAGCGCAATAACAGCTCAGCTATTTTATTACATTAACCTGAACGCTGGATAATGAGTGCTTGATACTCAAGTGAATCAAAAGCTTAGGTGGTAAAGTAAATGCTATATCAAAGTAAACTACACGAATAAACTCCATCAATGCTTCATTTTATGCCATTTCCAAGGCAAAACGTTTATGCATAGCGCGCTATTTATCGACGTTTTAACGCTGGTAATGGCTTAAAAGGGAGCATTGAGCAAGTGCTGCTTATCCAGTGTTTAGGTTACATTACCTGAACGCTAATACCGTTATTTAAGCTATTTCACACATCCCATAAAACTGACTATTTATCGGTAACAGCTTGCTCAGAAATAAAATAAGCGCTAGCGTAAAGCTATTAAGTTTAGTTACTCTCCTAAGTAACATTTTATTTTATATAGGGAAAGCCATGAAGATCAGTAAAAGAAATTTTTTAAAAGCTAGTAGCGCAAGCGTTGCCACTATGGCAATGGCCAGTCAAACATTAACGTCAACGAGCATTGCTAATCCCTTATCTAGCCAATCAACTTTTGGTAAATCGCAATCGTCGACGCTTAAACCTATCACTAACAATATTAAAGGCATAAGCCCTGCAGAACGACTTAAACGAATTAGTCAGGCGCAAAAGTTAATGCAAGCATTAGATATTTCAGCACTGATCCTTGAACCTGGTGCTGCCATGGATTATTTTTCAGGCATACAATGGTGGCGCAGCGAACGCTTAACCGCTGTAATTATTCCACGTGAAGGTAAAGTATCGGTTGTATGTCCTTTTTTCGAAGAGCCGAGTGTTCGCGAAAGTTTAGCTATAGGCGATGACATTCGCGTTTGGCAAGAGCACGAAAGTCCATTCACATTAATTAAAAACATTTTAAAAGACTCAGGACTAAACAAAGGCAAAGTCGCTTTTGAAAACTCGGTTCGATACTTTGTTCTAAGCGGCGTAATGTCAGCACTGCCAAACATGCAACACGTTAGTGCTGAACCAGTAACGCGTGGTTGTCGCATGTATAAAAGTCAGCACGAGCTTGAATTAATGCATAAAGCTAACGAAGTTACTTTACTTGCCTACGCTGATGTTTTTTCAAAACTACAAGCGGGTATGAGCCAAGGCGACGTTAAAGCATTAATGCAAACGGCTCAAACGCAATTGGGCGGCAAAGGTGCTTGGAATATGGCATTGTTTAATCAAGCAAGTGCTTACCCACACGGTACCAAACAAAAACAAACACTTACCGAAGGCTCAATAGTGTTAATGGATTGTGGTTGTAATGTACACGGCTACCAATCTGATATCAGCCGAACTTTTGTTTTTGGTGAGCCAACCAAGCGCCAGCGTGATGTTTGGCAAACCGTAAGACAAGGGCAAAACATAGCTTTTGAACAAGCAAAAATTGGCGCACAAGCAGGCTCAGTTGATGATGCCGTACGTAAATTTTATCAAACAAAAGGTTTTGGTCCTGGCTATAAACTACCGGGGTTATCACACAGAACCGGTCATGGCATTGGCATGGAAGGTCATGAAAGCGTTAACTTTGTTCATGGTGAAACGACGCTTTTAAAACCAGGTATGTGTTTTTCAAATGAGCCAGGCATATATATTCAAGGTGAGTTTGGCGTGCGACTTGAAGACTGTATTTATATGACCAAAAACGGTCCGCAATGGTTTACTATGCCACCAGAGTCGCTTGATGACCCAATAGGAAAGCTTGAAAAACTACAAACACTTTAACTTTTAAAGTACATATCCACCCATATAATGGTTTTAGTAGCGATTCAATTATGTGGGGGATCTATGCTAGCTGATTCATGCAGCAAGCTATGCACACACGAGCTAATAAAAGAGTTTAAAGACCGATGATGTTGTCATATCTGTTTATATGTAGAAATTAAAATCCAACGCAGATCACTACAGGCGGCTTGTGGTTTCTTAATGATTAATATTTATTAGCTTTGCAATAAAGTAAAAACAGTTGCTTTCTCGCTTACCTTAAGGGCAATATAAAAGAAAAATTCACAAGGAGTTAACAGTGAAACAAACTAAAATAACCTTCAGTATTTTTTCTTGCCTACTATTTTTTATCTCGTTTTCACTTTTTGCGAAGGACACTATACCAGAGCCTTTATCACCATGGGTGCCATGGGTAATGAAAGGTAGCGAACAATTATCATGTCCCTTCATTAACAACTCTCAGTTTTCAGACAAACAAAATCATATTTGTGCTTGGCCTAGTACGTTAGAGTTAAATGTTAAAGACCGCTCAGCAAATTTTACACAATCATGGCAGGTATTAACTAAAAGCATTATCCCTTTACCGGGAAATGAGAAGAACTGGCCGTTACTTGTAAGCGTTAATAAAAAATATGTCCCCGTTTTTAATCATAAAGGTAAACCTGCTATTGAATTAGTGAAGGGTTCATATTTGATAGAAGGTAAATTTGAATGGTTAAAAATCCCAGAAAGCATCTCTATTCCTCCGCAATATGCATTTGTAAAAATGACCATTAATAACCAAACAATTGAATTTCCTAAAATAGATGCTAACGACTTATGGCTACAAAAATTTGAAGTCAACCAAGAAAAACAAGACTCCATTGATATTTCGGTTGCTCGTCGTATAACCGATGGTGCTTACATAAAGCTTGATACCTTCATCAGTATCAATGTGTCAGGGAAAATGAGAGAAGTAAAATTAGGGAAAGTTTTACCAAAAGGTTTTGAGCTCATTGGAATTGACTCTGAAATTTCATCTTTTTTAGATGGTGATGGAATATTGCACGCGAAATTAAAACCAGGAAGCTGGGAAATAAAAGTTCACGCCTATGCGCAAGCCACTTTATTATCCTGGAGTCGGCCTGAAAAATCTCATTATTGGCCAAAGGAAGAAATTTGGGTTTTTGAAGGACATGAAAATTTGCGCTTGGGTAAAATTAATGGCGCAAAAATGGTGGATAGTAGTCAAGCAGATATGCCTAGCACATGGTATGAGTTACCTAGCTATTTAGTTAATACCGATGATTCGCTAAGTTATGCTATTCAACATAGAGGCAAGCCCTTACATTTAGAAAATCGATTAAGCTTGAATCGTACTTTATGGCTCTCATTTGATAATTCATCTTTCACTTTTAACGATCATATTGCTGGTGCAATGATAAGTGATTGGCGTTTAAGTATGAAATCACCGTACTTATTAGAGTCAGCAGAAGACCAAGATGGCTCAGTATTAATTACTACAACAGCAGAAGATGAGAGAGGTGTTGAAAATCGTTATCCTCAGGTTAACGTTCAAGCCAGAGGTGTTATCAAGGCTGAAAAACAATTACCCGTAACCGGCTGGGATAGCGACTTTGAAAGTGTCTATGTGCAACTAAATCTTCCTCCGGGTAATAAATTATTTGCGGTATTCGGTGCCGACAGAGTATCGAACAGTTGGTGGTCAAGTTGGACAATTTGGGCAAGCTTTATAGTTTTATTGTCTTCTTTAATGGCAAGTCGCTTGATTAATATTACCGCGGGTATTGCCACTGCAATAATGTTGTTAGTTATTTACCAAGAGACCAGTGCCCCTGTAATAATAATTATTAATTTACTATTGGCCATAGCTATCAAAAAACATCAGCCGTTTGAGCGGATGAAAGCATTAGTTAAAGTCTATTGGGGAGCAAGCATTACAGTTGCTATTGGCGCAATATTATTATTTTCTGCGACACAATTGCGTACCGTAATACACCCTCAATTGGAATCAAGAACGTCATCTGTCGAAAGTTTTAGTAATCAATCTAGAATGAGTCAAAATATTGTGACAGAGGTCGGCGCTATGCGTAAAGAAAACGCCTCTTATTCCACTATGCAAGACGAAGAAATTGAAAGAATACAAGTTACAGGAAGTCGATTGAAAAACGCCAATTCTATAATGGAGCGCTATCAATCTGATGCAGTAATGCAAGCAGGGTCAGGTATTCCTAACTGGCAATGGAAGAGTTATCAAATTCAATGGAATAGCCCTGTTGCTAAAGATCAAGTATTCGATGTTATTGTATTATCGAAAACCAGCTATCGATTAATTAAAATATTGGGCATATTTTTGACCATACTATGGCTATTTTTAATATTAAAAGATGTCATTAAATACGCCTATACAAAAATTCAACCTAAAGCGGTCGCAACTGCATTGGCATTATTTATTTTAATACCTAGTTACGCTCCGAACGCCGAAGCAGCAGACTTTCCAAACAAACATTTGCTAGACGAACTAAAAGTAAGAGTAACTGAAGCGCCTTTGTGTGCTCCTGACTGTGTTGCTATAAATGACTTACGCGTGAGTATAGATGCAAAGTCTTTAACCTTAGTGATGTCTGTTCATGCCAATGCAGACACCGCTTTGGCTATACCAAAATCTGAATTTTGGCGACCAGAAAACCTATCGCTTGGTGAAAATGTAAATAAAAAACAAATAGGGAGTTTATTTAAACATAAAGGTTGGGTATATATTCCAGTTTCCAAAGGGATATCTAAGATCACTTTATTGGGTCGGGTAGCACCTGTTGATGTATTTCAACTAGAATTCAGAGACAAACCTAAGCACGTAAAAATATTAACCACAGATGCTTGGGAAGTTATAGGTAGCCAAGCTAACAGCCTAAATGGCAACGCTTTAGAGTTTTTGGCAACGCTGAAAAAACAAAAAGGTAACGAACAGCTATCTACTCGCAGTAAAACACAGCCATTTGTTAAAGTAACAAGAGAATTGTCTATAGATCAATTATGGACTATACGTACCAAAGTTGAGCGTATAGCGCCTAGTAGCGGCTCTATTAATATAAAAGTTCCTACTTTATCCGGTGAAAATATTACCAGTGCGGGGATTTTTGTCGAAAATGAACAAGTTGAAGTAACAATTCCGGCGGGTGAAAACTTATTTACATGGGGCTCAACTATTGATCGACAAGCAGTATTAAAGTTACATGCAAAGCCTGATCAGCCACTCATTGAACAATGGCGAGTAATTGTTAGTCCGGCATGGCATGCAAAACTTAGCGGATTACCAATTATATTAGAGGAGCAAAATAATAATGATTATTTTATTTCTTCATTCTACCCATACCCCGGAGAAAGTTTAGCGTTAACGGTTACTAGACCAAGTGCAGTTAAAGGTCATGTTTTGGCAATTGATTCTGTTAATTACACCATTGAACAAGGCACACGAACTTCAAAATTAAACTTAACTTTTGATTATCGAAGTACTCGTGGTGGGGAGCATGTCATAGATCTTCCTGTAAATTATCAATTAAAAGAAATTAGAACGGATAACAAACTGATTAACCTACAATTAGAAGACGGAAAGTTGGCAATTCCTGTTCTGCCTGGTAATCATAATGTGAATATATTGATGCGTGCGAGTGTTTCAGAGCAATTATTATTGTCAGCGCCTGAAATAAACTTAAATGCGCCCGTGAGTAATATCACTAGCATTATTGATTTGAATAGTCAGCGTTGGATATTGTGGGCAAAAGGCCCTCTACTTGGGCCAGCAATACTTTACTGGGGAGAGTTATTAGCTTTTATTTTATTGGCTTTATTAGTATCAAGAGTGAAGTTTTCTCCCTTGAACACACTAAGTTGGATTGTCTTAGGCGTTGGATTAAGTTTAAGTAATTGGGGAGTATTAATGCTAATTGCTCTTTGGTTTGCATCGATAACTGCCAGTGGATATCGCTCAAAAGACATGAGCCAATTATCATACAACACATCGCAATTGTTATTATATGCATTATCCGTTGTGGCAATTTTCTCGCTACTGTCAGTAGTGCCAATAAGTTTATTGAGCTCACCGAGTATGGGTGTCGAAGGTAACTATTCATATGGCAATCATCTGCAATGGTTTTCAGACAAAACTAATGGCTTGCTACCACAAGTATCTGTTTTAAGTATTTCAACAATATTCTATAAAGGCATCATGTTGGTTTGGGTAATTTGGCTAAGTTTCGCCTTTTTAGGCTGGATAAAATGGGCATGGAAAGCGCTTGGAAAACTAGGCTACTGGCGAAGTGAATCTGACAATAAATCAGAAGACTCCTAGCGTTTTAGAGTTAAATAAAATAGAAAAATGTGACAAAACTCTATAATTGTGTAGTGCTTGAAAGTTAAGGAGCCTGTAACAACGTTTGTTACAGTCTTCTTATATTTCTAAAAAATTTTTGTGGGTAAGGCATTATGAAATTTATCATATAGATTTTGATGCTCTATACACGGAATTTAAACATTATTATAAAATACTCCAGTTAATTTGGCATACTCAGTAACAATTCTTATACAATTTACACCCATTTCACCTTTGCAACCGACCAAACGGTCGGTTAGAATAGAGTTATTATTCTACTAAGGTGTTTTTAGGTAATCTCATGAGAGACTCAGAGCAAACTCGTCATAAAATATTAGAAGTTAGTGCTGATGAAATCCATAAAAAAGGTTTTACGGCTACGAGTCTATCTTGTATTTTAGCGCGTTGTGAAATTTCAAAAGGCGCTTTATATCATCATTTTGCTAATAAAATGGAGCTTGGGTACGCGGTATTTGAAGAAGTTTACGCGCCAGCTTTTATTGCGCTTTGGCAACCTACCGTAGAAGCTGAAGATCCGATAGAAGGCTTGTGCGAGTTTTTCAGTGAAATGTCTAACACCATGAGTTGCGACGAACTTGTATGCGGCTGCCCTTTAAACAACCTCTGCCAAGAGATGTCGGGTGTGGATGAAGGTTTTAGAATTAGAATATTAGCAATGCAACAACAACTAAATTTATTAATTTCTACAAATTTAGCCCGCGTTAGCCAACAATTACAACCTGATCTTGATTTTAGCCAAGTGGCCTATTTTATTGTTTCAACATTTCATGGCTCTTCAAGTTTAAGTAAAAGCTCATTAAACAAAGAGTTATTTGATAAAGTGATTAAAGAGCTTTGCCGTTACATACGTCAGCTAAAACGATAGTGGAAAAAAATTTCATTTAAAGATAACAATTCTTAACACTTTATCGACTAGCTTACACCTAAATGCTATTTACAGACCGCGCGGTCGGTATGTATAATGGCAACAATTCTGAATCACTTTACATTAAATGTATTTCCAAGGACCAACATGAAAAAGCTCTTATTACTGATTGTATTGCTCACTAATTTTTTACAAGTCAGTATCGCAGCTGAAGCGACTACACAGGCTTCACCTTATCAAGTAATCGAAGTAACAGGTAACAAGCTGTTTGCTAAAATTACTGATAAACAAGATGCTTTAAAAAAATTCCCTGATTTAATGCGAGATATTGTTGAAGAAGAGCTAATGCCTTCGGTTGATTATCAATATGCGGCATTTAAAATATTAGGCAAGCACTTAAGAAATACCACTAAAGAGCAACGCGTAAACTTTATTACTGCTATGCGTTCATATTTAGTACGTACTTACGCCAATGCCCTAATGCAATACAGTGATCAAAAAGTATTATTTGAGCCAGAAGGTAAGTTAAAAGATAATGCTAAATCTGCATCAGTCGATGTTAAAATTATTGATTCAGGCAAACCAGATATCCATATTACGTTTCAAATGCGCAAAGACTCTCAAACTCAAGAGTGGAAAGCTTACGATATGATAGTGGAAGGTATATCTTTAATTAGTAGCAAACAATCTGAATTAAACCGTAGAATATCTGATTTAGGTTTAGACCAAGTTACTTTAGAGCTTGCTTCAATTACCAGTTAGTAACAAAAAACACATTAAAAAGCCCGTATAACATAAGCGTTATACGGGCTTTTTTGTCACTTGCTTTTTAGTTACCCGCTTGGCTAAATTATTCTGTAGCAGAGCTAATAATTATTTCACTGACTTTATTGGCTTCAATATCAGCTTCAGTAAAGCGTAAAGGTCTAAGTTGCGGCTGTTGTGAATATAGTAGGCTTTGATCTAAGTTATGATCACTGCCATATTCTGATGATTGTGAATAACTTAATAACCCTCTTGCTACTGGGCCTTCTTCAGTAAAGTTAACCACTGTCATCCAACTGCTACCGTAATTAATATGATAACCGCCACCTTCTGCACTTAAAATAGAGTCGCTATTTTGCGCTGGATACACATGACGAGGCACTAAAGATCCGTCATTACCTGGGCGCGTACTAAATACATTAAAACCCCCTTCTATATTATGTGAGCCAGCCCAAGGTATTTTCACGCCAGTTGCAGTGCCATCAGGTAAACTGCGCTCAACAAATTGCACCGCTCCTAAGCTTGCATCTAACGCTAAACCTGCTGATTCTACATTAAGAATAGCTTGTGCAAACTGTTGCAATGTTACGCTGTTGTTTACTATGCCATTAGGTGTTGTAGTAACTTGCTCTAGTGAAAAGCTGTTTACCCACTGTGGATCTTTATCGAATTGAAAAGCAAACTCTCTAAATAAATGTGCAGAGCTGCTGTCTTTATTCATTCGGCCATCCCACAAGGCTAACGCCGAACAACCAGCACTAATATCGACACTTTGTGTACCCACCATAACCGCAGTGTTTCCTTGCGCTTGGCAAATAGTTAACAGTTCTGTGAGTATATTTTCAGCTAGGTAATTACGGTTATTGAATAAGGCTTGCTCCAGCTCTTCAGGATTAAATAAACCATCGCTGCCAGCGCTATCGTCTAGTAACTTATGTGCCAAACGTGAGCGCAGTGACTGCTGATTATCAACTTTGCCATATAACGGCGATACTCCAGTGATTGGCGAGTTAAGATTAGTTAGCCAAAAGCTGTCATTTGAGTTTTGTACGTAATCAGTACCTGAGTATTTAGGAGCGTTTTCATAAGGTACGGCTCGGTCAAAATCAAAGGCAGATAAAAACCCAGGTAAAACCGTAAAGCCAGCAACTTGTTTAACACCAATGAGTAACGGGTTAGTCGTTAATTCATTAATCGCCGTGTCGGTTAAGTGAGGTACTGTAGAGTCATCGATGTAAAAAACATTGCCTTCACTGTCAGCCGACATTGTATTGTTGAATATAACGCCGTCGAAGTCTTTAAAAGCTTGTTTGAATTCGTCGATATTGCCAGCTAAATTCATAGCAAGCCAATGGTCAATAATATCCACATTACCTAAGTTTGCATCTTTAATTGCAAAGGCATTACCACCTGGGCCCCATTCAAAATTTCCGGGTACCACAACCATTGGGCCATGGTGAGTGCTATAAGTCATTTTAGCGAGTTTAATTGTTTGGCCTGGCGCTACCGCTACATCGATAACAATTTCTTTGCCGGTAATTAACCTATTTGTGCCGTCAATAACTTGCGACATTTGCGCAGGATCATCAGGGTTTAAGGTTAATTGATATATGACAAAATGTTCGGCAGTTGAAAAAGTATGTGTCCAAGCTACATTTTCATTAAAGCCAATATTAACCACACCTGGCACACCGGTAAGTGAGCCACCCATAACATTTAAATGCTCAGGAATAATGGTATGAAATTGCCAAAAACGTAAATTACCGGTATGTGGAAAATGCGGATTTGCCAACACCATACCTTTACCATTTTCTGTTTTGTCTTTACCTAACCCCCAACCATTCGAGCCTAAATCACTCGGATTTTTTTCCGGTAACTCAATAACAGGCTTTGAATTAACAACATAACTATTAACCCCAGCACTTTGAGGATAAGGAGCAAAGCTTTCTCCAGGAGGTGCGGCTAAAAACATGGGTCCTAAAAAGTTAGCAGCGCCAGGTAATAACGCAATACCTAAAGAATAAGTAAGCATGTCAATATTAGTAATGGGTTGTACCCAAGGCATATTGGCGCATGAGGCATCAATATTAGCAATACCGGTATCCGCTAAGTATTTATTATACCCTTGAGCATAACCCGACAATAGCGCTTGGCTGTTAGCTGAAAGCGCATTAATGTTTGCTTCGGCATGTGCTCTTATTCCCATGGTTAAAAAGCCAAAATCATTAATTAAATGCGCTGAATCTCCTGAGGCTGGTACTAAATCTGGTCCATAATATTTTGCTCGTTGCGAGTTATATTTCAAGATTTGGTCGGCGAGTATGCAAATATTATCTTTGGCAAAGGCGTAACCTACGCCGTAAGACATACTTTCTAAATTATCGGCCTTAATATGTGGTACGCCGTAATCCGTCCAACGAATATTGGCTGATAATACTCCGTCATCGTCAAATGAAGGTACAGGTGTTGAAACTACAGGTGGTGAAGTAGGTGTAGGGGTTACAGGCTCTGGTGCACCAATATAAGTATGCTCTCCGCCCCCACACGCTGATAAAACTGAAATTATACCTAGAATTGAAATAGGCTTTAATGTATTTTTTATTGAATAATTCAAAATAAACTCCTTTTAAATTCTCTTATTTTTATCATACGTAAAACGTTATTTACTCAGTCATACTTGCACAATAAATCACCAAGCTCAAACAATTATTCTTGGTGGATATTCAATAAAATTTTTAATACCTAAACTACATTTTAATAAGCGATATATTTATAGCTCATGCATTAACAAGTGGGGTTTATCCTTGATATAGCTGTTCAAAATTTGGAATATTATTTTCCCAAATTGGCGAGTCTTTACCAATATGCTCTCGTACTGCATCAAAAAATAACCGTGTTCTTACGGGTAAATCTCTGTGTGGATATACCGCATACATAGCACTGAAATCTGATAAATGTAAACTCGGTAGCAAAGGCACTAGCTGCCCATCTATAACCTCTTTAGCGAGAATGAACGAAGGCAATACAATAAAGGCAGTACCTGATAAGGCTTTTAATAAAAGTACCTCACCATCATTCGCGCGAAAAACACTCTTAATGGTTTTTTCTTTGTGATTACCATCTTTATCAATATAGTTAATACTGTTAACTCTTAAGGAGTTGCTGGCATAGGTAGCAGCAGGTAAAAGTGCGAGTTCATCAATAGTTTTAGGCGCTCCATAAGTATTAATAAATTCTGGTGACGCCAAAATAGCCAGGCGATTACGGGCAATTTTTCGGGCAATTAAGGTAGAATCTTTTGGTTCACCAACTCTAAAAGCTAAGTCGAAACCCTCAGCGACAATATCAACCACGCGATCATCCAAGCGTAATTCAACTTCTACTTGCGGAAAGCGCTTTTGAAAATCATTAATTACCGGCTGTAAGTAAAGTTTGGCAATAATGCTAGATGACGTTATTTTTAAAACCCCACGCGGCTCTTGATGGTAGTTTTCAGCTAGTCGAACGGTTTGCCCGAGCAAGTCTCTTAACTCTCTAGCCTTCTTAACCATTTCTGCGCCAGCGGCGGTTAACGAAAATGAACGGGTTGTTCTATTTAACAGCCTTACGCCTAAGTCATCCTCTAACCGACTAATTTGTTTGGAAATTACTGAACGGTCAATATTTTTGGTTTGTGCTGCGTTAGCAAACGAGCCTAATTCAACCACATCAAGCAACATTAACAGCCGACTTGTTGTATCCATTTTATATCCTTCAACAACTTCATTGGTGCCATTTTAGCACTAATGTTATTAAAAAATCACACTGTTTTTGCACGAATACAATCCGTATCATAGCGCTATTATTTTATGTATTGTCAATTTGACCGAAAGAGAAACAGTATGAGCAAAAAATTATTTATTGCCGCCAGTATTATATCAATCAGCCTAGTACTTACGGCATGTTCTGAAGCGCCCGCACAAAAAGCAGCATCGCAACAACTTCAGCCTATCGATGTAGCTGAGGTATTAGTTGAGCCCGTACAAAACTGGCATGTTTATACTAGCCGTTTAGAGTCGCCAGAAGAAGTAGCCTTAATGCCACGCGTTTCGGGTGTTATTAACAAAATTGCATTTAAAGAAGGCGATAGTGTTAAACAAGGTGACTTATTATTTCAACTTGACGATCGCCCTTTTGCAGCCGTTGTTGCTAGCTTAGAAGCGCAAATTTTGAGTGCACATGCCGCTTTAGATCAAGCACAAAGTGAAGCTAAGCGTGCGGTAAGATTAACAGAGCGAAATGCGATTTCTACCGAGCAAGCGCAAGCGAGAACTTCAACTTTACATCAACGCGAAGCACAATTAGCGGCATTACAAGCGCAGCTAACTTCAGCTCAGCTTGATTTAGAGTTTACGGCAATTCGTTCGCCAATTAATGGCATTATTTCACGCGCAAATATTACCCGTGGTAACAATGTGCTAGCGGGACAAAGCGTATTAACGTCTATTGTTTCCAATGATGAAATGTATGCCTATTTTGATATTGATGAACGCACATGGAATAGCAAGTTTGCCGATATTACTGCCGAAAGCAAGCAACAGGTTGTTATGCAAAAAGTAGGACAGCAAAACTACAAGCACGAAGGTTACATTAACTTTATTGATAACCGCATTAACCCGTCAACAGGTACTTTGCGCGTGCGAGCTATTTTTGAAGGTCAACATAATGAAGTTAACGACACCTTGCGTGCCGGTTCATTTGCTCGTATTAAACTTGCCGCTAACGCGATTACAAAGCAAGTCATTATTCCTGAACGTGCTATTGGCACAGACTTGAAAAACCGTTTTGTATTAACCGTTGGTGAAAACAACATTTTAGAATACAAACTGGTTGAAGTGGGTGAACGATACGGAAAACTTCGCGCCATTACTTCAGGTTTAAGTAAAGGCGATGTTATCGCTGTAAACGGCCCTGCACGTGTTGGTCCAGGCATGCCAATTAGCCCTACTACTGTCACAATCGATACTGCTGACATCGCCTTTACCTTGTCATCAATTGACGATGTAAGCCTTGTTGCTAAATACTAAGAGTTGAACATGAATTTTTCCCATTTTTTTATACAGCGTCCAATTTTTGCGGCAGTATTGTCGTTGATTATATTGATCGGTGGTGGTATTTCATTATTCCAATTACCGATCAGTGAATACCCAGAAGTGGTGCCACCTACAGTTGTAGTAACCGCTAGCTACCCTGGCGCAAACCCAACAGTTATTGCACAAACGGTTGCAACACCGCTTGAGCAAGAAATCAACGGTACTGAAAACATGCTTTATATGTTTTCACAAGGTACTAGCGATGGTCGTATGACCCTAACCGTTACCTTTGCTTTAGGTACTGATTTAGATCGTGCACAAGTACAAGTACAAAACCGTGTAAACAGTGCCTTGCCACGTTTACCTGAAGAAGTACAACGTCTTGGTGTAGTTGCGGAAAAATCGTCGCCAGATTTAACCATGGTGGTACATTTATATTCGCCTGAAAAAACACACGACACGGCTTATTTGTCTAATTACGCAGACTTAAATATTAAAGATGAAATTGCCCGTTTACCTGGTACGGGTGATGTACGTTTATTTGGTGGCGGACAATATTCAATGCGTGTATGGCTAAATCCTGATGCTTTATCTGCTCGTGAACTTACCGCGACTGATGTTGTTGCAGCCCTACGCTCGCAAAACCAACAAGTTGCTGCAGGTAGCTTAGGCGCGCAACCAATTTCTAATGATAGTCAATTTCAAGTGTTACTAAACGTTAAAGGTCGTTTAAACAGTATTGAAGAGTTTGAGCAAGTTATTATTAAAGTAGGTGAAGAAGGACAATTAACCCGTTTGTCTGACGTTGCTCGTGTTGATCTTGGCCAAGATACTTACGCATTACGCGCAGAGCTTGATAACCAACCCGCACTTGCTATGCCTATTTTCCAACGTCCTGGCTCTAATGCTATCGAGTTATCTGATCAAGTACGTGAAACAATGGCGCGCTTATCACAAGATTTTCCTGCCGGTGTTGAATACGATATTGTATACGACCCAACAGTATTTGTTCGCGGCTCAATTGACGCTGTTATTACCACTTTATTAGAAGCAATTGCCTTAGTGGTAATCGTGGTTATTGTATTTTTACAAACTTGGCGCGCGTCTATTATTCCACTAATTGCCGTACCTATTTCATTAATTGGTACTTTCGCTGTTATGCAATGGTTAGGGGTATCAATAAATACATTGTCACTTTTTGGTTTAGTACTCGCCATTGGTATAGTTGTAGATGACGCCATTGTTGTTGTTGAAAACGTTGAACGTAATATCGAAAAAGGCTTATCGCCATTAGAAGCAACCCGTGTTGCAATGAGCGAAGTAACGGGGCCAATTATTGCCATTGCTTTAGTATTGTGTGCGGTATTTATTCCAACAGCCTTCATTAGTGGTTTATCAGGCCAGTTTTACAAACAGTTTGCGCTTACTATTACTATTTCTACGGTAATTTCTGCCTTTAACTCATTAACACTATCGCCTGCATTAGCAGCCCTATTGTTAAAATCGCACGACGCTAAACCCGATGCATTTACACGACTATTAAACAAACTTTTTGGTCGTTGGTTATTTGAACCTTTCAACCGTGTATTTAATCGTGGCGCTAAAGGCTATGAAAAATTAGTTCAAAAATTAATACGTATGACTGTTGTAGTAATGGTGGCATATTTCGCATTATTGGGCGGTACATTTAAGTTATTTGATACCGTACCTGGTGGTTTTATTCCTCAGCAAGATAAACAATACCTTGTTGCCATTGCTCAACTACCTGACGCAGCAAGTCTTGACCGCACCGAAGAAGTATTAGCAGAAATGCAAAAAATTGCTTTAGAAGTACCTGGTGTTGCGCACACGGTTGCTTTCCCTGGTTTATCAGTGAACGGTTTAACAAATAGCCCGAACAGCGGTATTGTATTTACACCACTTGAAAGCTTTACCGACCGTACAGACCCGAGTAAATCAGCAATGGCAATTGCCGCGCAAATGAACCAGCGCTTTGCTGCCATTGACGAAGCTTTTGTAGCTGTATTTCCGCCGCCGCCAATTCAAGGTTTAGGAACAACGGGTGGTTTTAAACTACAAATTGAAGACAGAGCAAACAAAGGTTTTGAAGCTTTATTTAATAGCCTACAAGCCGTTATCGCCAATGCACAAAAAGATCCGGCGTTAATGGGGCTTTACTCAAGCTTCCGTATTCAAGTACCTCAAATGGATATTGACATTGACCGTGAGCAAGCGCTTATTCAAGGCATACCGTTAGATGAAGTATTTGACGCTTTGCAAATATACTTAGGCTCTGTGTATGTTAATGATTTCAACATGTTTGGCCGTACTTACCAAGTTAATGCTCAAGCTGATGCTGACTTTAGATTAGAGCCAGAGCAAATTTTAAACTTAAAAGTGCGTAATCGTGTGGGTAATATGGTGCCATTAGGCTCTGTTTTAACTGTAACGCCAACCATTGGCCCAGACCGTGTAATGCATTACAACGGTTACCCAAGTGCAGAGCTGAACGGCAGCCCAGCGCCTGGTTATAGTTCTGACCAAGCTCAACTTGCGATTGAAAAAGTACTAGCAGACACTTTACCTGCTGGCATTGTATATGAATGGACTGAAGTTACTTATCAGCAAGTACTTGCTGGTAACACCATGATTTATATATTCCCACTAGTAGTGTTATTAGTATTTATGGTGCTTGCGGCGCAGTACGAAAGCTTACGCTTACCATTGTCGATAATACTGATTGTTCCAATGACTATTTTCTCGGCATTACTGGGCGTTTGGTTGGTAGGCTCAGACAACAATATATTTACCCAAATCGCCTTAATAGTGCTGGTGGCCTTGGCCTCGAAAAATGCGATATTAATGGTCGAGTTTGCTAAAGACAGACACGACAACGGTTTATCACATTTAGAAGCAATACTTGAAGCTTGTCGTATGCGTTTACGCCCAATATTGATGACCTCAATTGCTTTTACTGCTGGTGTTGTGCCATTAGTGTTAGCAACCGGCGCAGGGGCAGAAATGCGTCATGCCATGGGTAACGCTGTATTTTCAGGCATGATTGGTGTAACCGTATTTGGTTTATTATTTACGCCTGTGTTTTATATGTTAGTTACTCGCAAAGAAGAAAAAACTCAGGAGCTTTCTCATGACTAAATTAGCCAACAAAATACTTAAAACACGCTTTACCTTAGGTGCTGTTTTGGTTGTTGCCTTTTTATCAGGCTGTGCAAGCAAAATTGATATAGCAAGTGAGCAGAACCAAATAAGCGAATTTATCACTAAAGCAGATATTGCAAGCAAGTTAGATAACCCGCTTATTGGTGCAGATGAAACAAATTGGTGGAAAAAACTTGATTCAACTCAGCTTAACCAACTTGTTTCAGACGCGCTAGCAAATAACTACGACCTAAAAACAAGCCAATTAACCCTGAAAAGTGCTTTAGCGCGCTTAGGCGAACAAAAGGCACAATATTTACCGCAAGGTGGTATTGGTATTGGCTCGACACGCAGTGATTCAGTATCAACTTTTGATCGTCAATCAAGTGCAGGTGTAAATCTTGATTGGCAATTAGATTTATTTGGTCGCATTACTGCCTTGGTTGACGCTGCTCAAGCGTCAACCATGAGCCAAGCTGAACAAGTACGCTTATTGCAAATTGAAGTGGTATCTTCGGTGGTAAAAGGCTTTGTGAGTTACCAAGGTAATGTTGAAAAGCAAAACATTATTACCTTACAAATTGACGCACTAAAACAAGGTATTGATGTACTCCAAGCAAGAGTTGACGAAGGTGTAGCAAACGATCTTGATTTAAACCGCACCATGGCACAGTTAAGACAACAGCAAACCTTAATACCGGCAATTAAATATGCTAAGTATCGAGACTTATCAACCTTAGCTGTATTAACCGGTCGCTTAGCACAAGATGTAGAACTTAAAGATGAACAAGCTATTTTAACGCACGAGTTTAACGTAGCATTAAGTCAGCCTAATAACGCTATTGCGCTTAGACCCGATATTAGCCGTGCGCTTTATGACTTTAGCCAAGCGAATAGTTTAAGTGTTTCAGCAAGTAAGGCGCTTTTACCCGATATTAGCTTAAGTGCTTTTGCCAATGTTTTAAGTATTAATAGCTTAGGTTTGCGTGATACTCAACAGCAATGGCAAGTAGCACCGCAGTTGCAATGGTCGCTATTGAGTTACCCTGCGCTTTTAGCTCAGCGTGACGCACAGCAATTTTTAAGTGAAGCCGCTTATAGCGATTACCAACAAGTAGTGCTAAAGGCGCTTAGTGAAAGTGAGCTGTCTCTGCAGTTACTGGTAAACCAAGCGCAACAAAAGCAATTTGCCGATCAACGCTATAGCTTTGCCAATAAAGCATTTTTACAGGCAAATGCTATGTATGAAGAAGGTCAAATACCCTACTTGGAGTTGTTAGATGCTCGTCAGGATGTTTTAATAGCGCAAGAAAATGCTGTTGATTTAACTATTTCATCCATGCTTGCTAAAGTAAATGCCTACCAGTCATTTAATGGCCAGTGGAGCTATGCACTGAATAATAATAAAAAGTAGTCGAGTAGTATAAATGCCAAATATTGATATTTTACCTGAATTAACCTCCGTTAAAGCTATGCGTGCTATTGCTTTAACCGAAGCAAACGAAAAAATTAGCTTAGAAAACATTGAGCTGAGCTTACCTCAATGCAACGATAATGAACTGTTAATTAAGGTAGAATATGTTGGCCTTAACCCGCTTGATGCTGAATATGCAAAAACGGGTTTTTGTCATTGGCAATATCCTCATGTCGTTGGTTTAGATGCTGTTGGCATTGTGGTAAGCGCACCAAAAGGTGTTTACCCCAATGTTGGCGAGCGAGTAATGTGGCATGCCAGTATGGGCGGTCAAGGCGTATTAAGTGAATACGCTAAAGTACCTAACTATGCCGTATCAGTAGTACCCGACACAGTAAAACCAGAACAAGCAGCAACCCTACCGTGTGCGGGCATGACCGCATTAATTTCACTCGAAAAGCTACAAGTTAGCGAAGGTAATACCCTACTTATTGAAGCTGGTGCAGGTGCCGTTGGACAAATAGCCATTCAATTTGCCAAACAACGTGGCGCAGATGTATTTACTACAGCAGCGAAAGGTAATCATAAATTAGTTAAATCCTTAGGTGCCGACGTTATTTTTGATTATAAAGATAAAAACCTCTGTAAAAAAATTAGACGCGAATTAGGTCCACAAGGTTTCGACGCCGTATTAGACTCTATTGGCGGCGATACCACTATTCGAAATATCGAATTAATGCGTTTTTGTGGCCGTATTGCCTGTTTAAAACCACTACCGACCTTCGAGCACGAATTACTGTTTAGAAAAGCCCCTAACATAAGTATTGTTTCACTTGCCGGCGCATGGTTAGCCAATAGCTTATGTGCACAGCAAAACATGAGTTTTATGAGTAATTTATTACTTGAGAACTTAGCAAGCGGTGATTTAACCGTACCAGAGGTTAGTTTAATAACCTTTGACGTCGCGCAAATATCTACCGCTTTAACTAAGCAATTAGCTGGCGGCTTTACCGGTAAGCAAGTTGTTAAAATAAGCGCTAGTGAATAAGCTAAAAGCAGCTAACCACTAACTTTAGTTTCGTAGCGTTAACCGCGTAATATTTAGTGGTGCTAAATTAACCTGACAATATTAAATAACAAGGTTTGACTGCACCTAGCACCTAGCACCTAGCATTCAGGGTGTATCTTCATATTCTTAATTTAGTGTAATAACTGAGCATTAAAATGCTGTTGTACTTTATTTCCACCCAAGTCAGGAAATAAGGCAAATTGCCTCATTTCGTCCAAATTGAAATTTGCTCTACCTTCTGTCAACCATAAATAGCAATACCGGCAAAGATTTGTTATTAATATATAAAATAAATAAGGTGGAAACTTTTTTGCTGTA
>OJCK01000033.1_pt1 | contig 97462 bp, 88 predicted proteins | sample 1592141 | NCBI WGS metagenome assembly OJCK01 (sample SAMN05416893, study PRJEB24817) | seawater metagenome | isolation source: Sea water | place: Canada:Atlantic | collected 2013-11 | reverse complement strand
TGCATGTGTTAAGCCTGCCGCCAGCGTTCAATCTGAGCCATGATCAAACTCTTCAATTAAAAATCGTTTGTGATGTGAGACAAGTAAACTTGTTTCAACATCTGCTCAATGAATTCTGTCGTGTTACTTAATCCCGACTAGGAACTAAGTAACTACATAAAACGTATTATTTAAATCCGAAGACCTAAATGATACTTATTTTGTGTGACATCATATTAAGCTGTTTTTTTGTTATCCGAGGATAACTATGTAAAATCAACGTTAATGTGAGTGTCCACACAAATTGCATGATAACTAATTGTTAAAGAACGTTAGTTTAAACTCAAAGTAAAAAACTAACCGAAACAAAATCTCATTCGCTTTGCTTCGTTGCTACAGGCCTTGCCTGAAGCGAGATGCGCATTCTACGCAACTCTGTTTCAATGTCAACGTTTTATTTGAATTTATTTTAAAAGTTTTTAAAACTTTCAAAACGAACCTTTAAAACGTTAAGTTAACTAATTTAGCCTAAACCGCGCTAGATAACTCATTAAAACACCCTCTTCGACTTGTCCCGAAGAAGTGGAGCGCATTTTAGAGATTTCTCGCCCCACGTCAACAGTTAAATGCAATTAAATTGCAAAAAGATGTTTGTTTGCTTTTTATTTGTACAAGCCCTACTGCAGTTGAGTTTTTAACGCGCAATACGTTGATTAATTACACGGCTTTAACCGCTGTTACATAGGTCTTGTGGTTATTTTTATTTGCTTGAATAAAACTATTTAGATGAATATCGCTATTTCGTAACTTGTTTTGCTAATATATCTTAATCAGTCATAAGAAAGTCTTTTATATATGAATAATAATTTTCGAAGCTATCGTGGTATTTTGCCTTCATTAGGCAACGCTGTTTACGTAGATCAGTCTGCTGTTCTTGTTGGTGACATTACTTTAGGTGCCGATACCAGTGTTTGGCCTTTGGTTGCAGCGAGAGGTGATGTTAATAAAATAACTATTGGTGATAGAAGTAACATTCAAGATGGTACAGTTTTACATGTCACTCGCAAAAGTGAAGGTAATCCTACGGGTAATCCCTTAGTTATAGGTGATGATGTTACTGTAGGCCATAAATGTATGTTACATGGTTGCACTTTAGGTGATCGTATTCTTGTTGGTATGGGCGCTATTATTATGGACGGTGCAATTGTTGAGAGTGATGTTTTTATCGGCGCTGGCAGCCTAGTACCACCAAACAAAACATTAGAGAGTGGTTATTTATATGTAGGTAACCCAGTTAAACAGGTAAGAGAACTAAAAGTAAGTGAAGCTAACTTTTTGAAACAGTCTGCCATTAATTATGTTGAATTAAAGGCTGAGTATCTAGCACAGAGTTAGTTAGCCATTATAGTTACTTCATTTCAATATGAATTTCGTCGCCTTCTGGCTCATTCTTCTCGAGCCAGAGTTCGGTAACTTCTTCTAGATCATATTTAGTACAGTTATTTATTTCGGTTAACTGTTTTAGTTGTATTGAGTGAAAATATATTGTTATTTTCTGCCCTGACAGTTGCCCGGTAAAAGACCAAGCGTCATGCGTTTTGTTAAAATGTAAGTCATCATTAAATATAATAGCTTGGTTCATGTGATTACTTCTCTTTCTTTAGCGTTACACTAATTGTTCTCTTAATGATTTAAGTATAGGTTCTACTTCGGGGTTAATATCGGTCCATAATTGAAAACTTGCTGCCGCCTGCCCTACTAACATACCTAATCCATCGATAACATGTTCAACACCAAGTAAACGGGCTTGTTGCAGAAATGCGGTCGGCTTTTTACCATATACCATGTCGTAACATGTACTGGCGTTTTCAATGGTATTATTTGATATGGGTAGGCTATCGCCAGATAAACCGGCAGAAGTCGCATTGATAATAATATCAAACTGCGAGTGTTCGGTGTCAGAAAACGTCACCGCTTTAATTGGCTTGTTTGGGTATTGCTCAGCGATTGCCTCGGCTTTGCTTAAAGTTCTATTGGCAATTGTTAATGATTTTGGTGCTTTATCTAATAATGCTTGTACTACTCCTTTTGCTGCTCCACCGGCACCTAACAATAAAATATGGCTATCTTGCAAGGTAACTTGATGTCGGAGCAAATCACTTACTAGGCCTATACCATCGGTGGTGTCTCCATAGATAATCCCTTTGGTAAAAATTAAGGTATTAACCGCGCCAGCCAGTTTGGCTTTCTCGCTAAGTTCATCACACATTGCAAATGCTTGCTCTTTGAATGGTGCAGTTACATTAGCGCCTTTACCATTATTCGCTATAAGATTATTCACCGCTTTTTCAAATTGTCCTAATTCGACTAATTCACTTTGATAATTTAATAAGCACTGAGATTGCGCGGCAAAACTTTGGTGTATGAAGGGAGATTTAGATTGGGCAATAGGATTGCCAAATACACGATATTGATCCATGAGATTTCTAGCTTTTTTATAGCATAAGTGTTTAACCTAAGATTAACGCAGTTATGAAAAGATAGAAACATAAAAGCAGTAACACTATTACTGCTTTTTATATCAATTTCGCTTAGTTTAGAATTTATAACCTAACATTAACGAGTAAACCATAGGGTCAATATCTATATTAGCTTTACCGATACTGTTGCCAGCGACATCAAATGTTGCCTCAGTATTAATATCAATATAACGAATAGAAGCATTTAATGACCACTTTTCATCTAATTGATAATCCGCGCCAATTTGAACTGATAAACCAAATGAGTCGTCCAACGCTAAGTTACTTAATCCTAGTGACTCAGGTCCTGTTGAAAATCCTTCGTCAAAGAATACCGTGTAATTTAAGCCAATACCTGCATACGGTTTAAACGCTGAGTTAGTATCAAAATAATAGAGCGCACTCAATGTTGGAGGTAAATGCTTTATTTGGCCTAAGTTTGCGCCGTCAACGCCAAGCACTGCGTTTTTATCTTGAATGGTAATGTCATGCTCAAAAGGTGTTGCCGCTAGTAATTCAACGGCCCAATTTTTATCGAAAAAATAAACAAAGTTAAGACCAAGTTGGGTGTCGTCACCATTTGTTAAGGTCATAGTTGAATCAGCCCCGCCTAACATAATACTTGATTGCCCATTATCTGGGTTAACCAGTGTTGCACCACCACGAATTATGATGTCACCAGCTTGGTTTGCTAGGGCGAGGGGAGAAAGCGTTATAGCAGAGAAAATTAATCCCTTAATAATTGAAGTTTTCATGAAAGCATTACCTTTTGTAAATATGAAATAAACTATTTGTTCAATAAGGTAATTTTACGACGGGACGATATTTGATAAATTGATCTGGCACAAGGTTTGTTGAAAACCTGTTATAAAAGCGATTGTTTTTTAACTGAACAATAGCTTAATAGTCTAAAATTAAAGCCCAAACAGCAATTTTACTATTTGGGCTTTACATAAAATGATTAACTTTAATTAAGCCAGTCTTGTGGCACTAAGTAAGGTAGTAATGCCGCTTCAGGACTATCGGGATCAGCCTGAAAATTATATTCCCAACGCGCCAACGGTGGCATTGACATTAAAATTGATTCGGTTCTGCCACCTGATTGTAATCCAAATAGTGTTCCGCGATCGAAAACTAAATTAAATTCAACATAACGGCCACGTCGATAAAGCTGAAATTGACGATTGTTTTCATCGTAAGGTGTGTCTTTGCGTTTTTCGATCAAAGGTACATAAGCATCAATGAACCCAGCACCGATGGCCTTCATGAAATCAAAGCATTGAGTAAAGTCCCACTTGTTCAGGTCATCAAAAAATAACCCACCTACACCACGGGTTTCATTGCGATGTTTTAAGTAGAAGTATTCATCGCACCATTTTTTATATTTAGGGTAAACATCATCACCAAAGGGGTCACAGATGTTTTTTGCCGTTTGATGCCAATGCACCACATCTTCTTTAAATGGATAAAAGGGCGTGAGATCAAAACCGCCACCAAACCACCAAACGGGCGCTTCGCCTTCTTTTTCAGCAATAAAAAACCTTACATTTGCGTGTGATGTTGGAATAAAAGGATTTTTGGGATGAATAACTAATGAAACACCACAAGCTTGCCATTTTCGACCGGCTAACTCTGGGCGATGTGCGGTTGCAGATGGTGGTAGTTTATCTCCAGAAACCACAGAAAAATTTACGCCACCTTGCTCAATTACCGAACCATTGGTTAGCACACGCGTTCTACCACCGCCGCCTTCTTCACGTACCCAGTTATCTTCAACAAACTTACCGCTACCATCAGCTGCTTCTAAAGAAGCACATATTTGGTCTTGCAAGGATTTTAAAAATTCAATTACAACATTAATATTTATAATGCTCATGAGCGAATAACTTCTCCAGATAATGCATCTATAATAGTAGAAGGCTTTTCATAGCCTAAGGTTTTACCTTTAATAATAAAATCAATTTTAACAGCAAGATCATGAGGGATCTCTTGCCAGGTTTTAGCAGGAGATTGTCCGCTTAAGTTAGCACTGGTTGAAACAATAGGTTTGTTCGTAGCTAAACAAAGCGCTACAACGTCTGGTTGGCTAGTTACACGCACTGCAATCTTATCAAAGCCACCAGTTAATAAAGCAGAGGTATTGATATTTTTAGCCACTAACTGCGTAATACCGTCAGGCCAACGAGACAGCACAGCAAAACGTTTATCTTGTGGTATTTGGTCATCGTCAATATAAGGTAAAAGCTGTGAATAGTTACCAGCAAGCAGAATCAAGCCTTTATCTGCTGAGCGTGATTTAAGCGACAATAGTTTATCAATTGCTTCGCTATTATCCGGATCACAACCTAATCCAAATACAGACTCGGTTGGATAAGCTAAAACCCCACCCTGTTGAAATGTTTCTAATGCTGTAGCCATTGGTTTTATTCTGTAAATAAAGTAAAAATTAATTAACGAGGATTATACGTTCTTTAGACATAAACTACATGCTTAGAAATAAAAAAACGGTATACGCTAATAAAACGTTTACCGTTATGCAGCTCAATTGTCAGTTTGTTGTTAGCTTAAGCCTCAGATAAAGCTTTTACTTTCTGACGTAAAACAAACTTTTGCACTTTACCTGTCGATGTTTTGGGTAAGTCACTAAAAACGATAGTTTTGGGTACTTTAAAACTTGCCATATGGTTACGACAATGCTGTATAACCTCCTCCTCTGATAATGTTTTACCTGGTTTTAAGCCGACAAAAGCACAAGGAGTTTCGCCCCACTTCTCATCTTTTTTCGCGACTACAGCGGCTTCTAAAATAGCTGGGTGCATATAGAGTACGCCTTCTATTTCGACCGATGAAATATTTTCACCGCCTGAGATAATAATATCTTTAGAGCGATCACGAATTTCAATATAACCATCAGAATGCTTAACCGCTAAATCACCGGAATGAAACCAACCTTGGGCAAATGCTTCTTCCGTTGTCGTTGAATTTTTTAAATAGCCTTTCATGGTGGTATTACCACGAAACATAATTTCACCCATGGTTTCCCCATCAGCAGGTACGGGCTTCATGGTGTTTGGATCGAGTACGTCGACATCTTCTTGTGTGGGATAACGTACACCTTGACGCGCTTTTAATGCTGCTCGTTCATCATCACTTTTGTCGTTCCATTCGTCTTTCCATTCGCTAACCACGCATGGACCATAAACTTCTGTTAAACCATAACTTTGGGTGATTTCAATTCCAAGACTCTCAATACCTTTAATTACCGCTGCAGGTGGTGGTGCGCCAGCCGTCATCGCTTTAATATTTTTGGGTAATTTTTCTAGCAGGCTTTTGTCAGCATTTAAAATCATATTTAGTACAATCGGTGCGCCACAAAAGTGACTAACATTATGATCGATCATCGCGTTGACTATCGCACCTACTTCCACTTGTCTTAGGCAAATTTGCGTGCCGCCAACAGCCACTATCGTCCACGGAAAACACCAGCCATTACAGTGAAACATTGGCAAGGTCCAAAGATAGTTTGTTTTGTTATTGGTTGGCCAAATAAAGTTATGGCCTACGGCATTAAGATAAGCGCCACGATGCGAATAAACCACGCCTTTAGGATTACCTGTAGTGCCAGAAGTATAATTTAATGCTAATGCTTGCCACTCATCATGCACAAAAGATTGTGAAAAGTTTTCATCGCCTTGTGCTAGTAGTTCTTGATAGTCCATAGCTCCCAGTCTTTCACCGCTAGGCCCTTCTAGATCATCAATATCTATAACGAGTGGACTGCGTGTTGAAAGTGCTAATGCTTCTTTAACTACACACGAAAAAGCGGTATCTGTTAACAGCACATCACATTCACCATGATCTAAAATAAAAGCAATATTTTTTGCATCTAAACGAATGTTGATAGCATTCAGTACCGCGCCTATTTGCGGTACCGCAAAATGGGCATCAAGAAACTCAGGTATATTTGCCGCCAAAATGCTCACAGTTTGCCCCGGCTTAACACCCATTTTAATTAAGCTTGATGCTAATCTACGAACATTTTTACGATACTGTTGATAAGTAAATTTTTTCTTCCCATGAATAATCGCTACTTTGTCCGGATAAACATCAGCTGTTCTATTTAAAAAATTAATTGGTGTTAATGGCTGACTGTTTGCTGCGACTTTATCTAAACCTTGGTTGTAAATATTACTCATGACTTTCCTCTTTACTTATGGCGGAGACAGATAATCATTATTTTTCAAAGCGTGGAATACAGCTTTGCTTGACTCCATTTAGTTATACTTAGGGCTGCTAAATAAAATTATCATACGCTGAAAATTAAAATAATGAATTATCCTTTGGTCTATATCTAACTCTTTTCAGATGCATGTAGTCAGTTAAGATCAACAGTGCAGTAAATGCCTAGAACAAGGGAAGTAATTTTAATTTATTTAGCATGAAGAGTTTTATAGTATATTCAGAATCGATTTCTCGTTTCAGAAAATTTATAAACACGGTATAATCTGCGCTGAAATTTCACCTAATGTTAACGCCAATTTGCTCGTTATAACGTTAGGCCTCTAATTACATAATCAAAAGGCATATCGCACATGAAAGTTGGAATTATTATGGGTTCAAAATCAGACTGGCCAACCATGCAGCATGCTGCGCAAATGTTAGATTTATTTAATGTTCCTTACGAAACAAAAGTTGTTTCAGCACACAGAACACCACATTTATTAGCGGAATACGCTGAAAGCGCTAGAGATAGAGGCATTACCGTGATTATAGGTGGCGCTGGTGGCGCTGCACATTTACCAGGTATGACAGCAGCTTATACTAGCTTGCCAGTATTAGGTGTGCCTGTTCAATCGAAAGCATTAAGTGGCCAAGACTCATTACTTTCAATTGTACAAATGCCTAAAGGTATTGCCGTTGGAACATTAGCTATTGGTACTGCGGGTGCCGCTAACGCTGGTTTATTAGCTGCTCAAATTATTGGAACCTTTGACTCAACAGTACAAGCAGCAGTTGAAAAATTTAGAACTGAGCAAACACAAACAATTCTTGATAACCCAAACCCTGCTGAATAAGGCCAGTTCAATGAATGTTTTAGTATTAGGTGCCGGACAACTCGCACGTATGATGGCCTTAGCTGTAAAGCCTTTAAATATCAATATACGTGCTTTTGATGTGGGTTCAGGTAATGTTGTTGATCCGCTTTCAACCAACATAATTTTTGGTGATTTAGCACAAGGTATTGAGTTCGCAGACTTTATAACCGCTGAATTTGAACATATTGATCACCAAACTTTGGCTATCTGTCAAGCGTCTGGAAAATTACGTCCTTCAAGCCAAGCAATTAAAGTGGGTGGCGATAGACGTTTAGAAAAAAACTTACTGATAAAATGTAATGTTGCCAATGCTAAACATCAAATTATCGAAACCAAAGCAGACTTTGACCAAGCGTTAGATAATTTATCTTTTCCGTTAATTTTAAAAAGTGCTTTGGCAGGTTATGACGGTAAAGGCCAATGGCGCTTAAAAGACAAGTCGAATGCAGACAGTATTTGGCTCGATATTAAAGCTTTTTTTGATGGTGCAGAGCAAGGCGTTAAACACGCGGTAGTGGCTGAACAAATGGTGCCTTTTGATCGTGAAGTTTCTTTGGTTGGTGCTCGTGATAGCCAAGGGAACACCCTTGTTTATCCGTTAACTGAAAACCATCACACTCAAGGTGTTTTAAGTGTGTCAATTGCTACTCAAATTGATGAAACCTTGCAAGCACAAGCTAAGAAGGTTTTTGATAGTATCGCCAATGAGTTAGATTATATCGGTGTGCTTGCAATAGAGTTTTTTCAAATAGGCGAGCAATTACTAGTAAATGAAATTGCACCTAGAGTACATAATTCAGGACATTGGACTCAACAAGGCGCTGATACGTGCCAGTTTGAAAACCATTTACGCGCGGTTTGTGACTTACCACTTGGTAGTACTGAGCTAGTTCGCCCCTCGGCAATGATCAACATACTCGGTGAAGATGAAGTACCTAATGCTATATTAAATATTGCGAGTACTACTTTACATTGGTATGGCAAAAGTAAGCGTGTTGGCAGAAAAATGGGCCATATTAATGTTTCAGGTAACTCTGAGCAACAGTTAGCAGCACGATTAATGTCATTAGCCGATATTTTGCCTGAAGCCGCATTTGATGAGCTGAAACCTTATGTTGCGGCTTATCAAAATAAAGTAAATTAAAGCGCTATAAAGTCACATAATAAAAAACCAGCAAATTGCTGGTTTTTTATTATCAAACGATTACGTTTTTCTGAAAATGACTACAAGGTTTAGACGCACATTGTAGTTTTTCTCCTGCTGACATTTGCCTCTTCAATAACAAACCAAAGCCACACTTTTCACATTCACCAACAACGGGTTCATGATTAACCACATATTTACATTTTGGATAATGATCACATGAATAGAATGTTTTACCAAAGCGACTGACTTTTGATTGTAAATTACCTTTTTTACATTGTGGGCAGGTAACATTTTGTTGTTCAAGTTCATTGTTATCTTGCGCAACAATATGATGGCAATCAGGGTAATTTGTACAGCCAATAAACATACCGTATCGCCCTTGCTTAACCGCAAGTTCACTGCCGCATTCCGGGCATTCGCTACCAACTAATACTTTATCTTCTACTCGCTCATGTTCGACAACCGCACGTGTATGCTGACAAACAGGGTAAGTAACACAGCCAAAAAACGAACCTGATTTACTGTGTTTTATAACCAGTTTAGCGCCGCAGTCAGGACAAGTTTCATGGGCTTTTTCTAAGGCATGTTCATGACGTGAAAATAATGGTTTTTCGGGATTAGACATAATAGACACCTAAAAAATTAGAAGACTATTATGTCATATATTAAGGTGTTAACTGTAGCGTAATTTTCCAACAAATAGCGCCAGCAAAAAATCACTTAATGCAATGGACCTTCTTGTTCATCAAAAATAAGGTCTTCCATTTGAGAGTAGGCGTTTTCTTTTCCCGGCACATTAAATAGCACCATCAACACTACCCACTTTAAATCATCAATACTAAAGAACTGAGTATCTAACTCCATTACACGATCAATCACCATTTCGCGCGTGGTAAAATCTAATAAATTTACCTGCTCTAAAAACATTAAGAAGCCGCGACACTCTACATCTAAAACTTGGTTTTCTTGTGAGGTATAAATCCTAATTGATTTATTTCCCACTCGTGTTAAATAAGGATAAGCCTCAGTGTCTTGCAAGGCAGCCAATTTTTCTAGCCAAGCAAGTGCTTTATAAATTTCATCTTGGTGAAAACCAGCACGTGTTAATTCATCAGTCAGTAATTCATGGTCTACCATGACATCAGCTTCACTATGAATATAATTTTCAAAAAGATACATCAAGATATCAAACATAACTAGCCCCTATTTAATTTAAGGTAACCTCCTGGTACAGCAGATACCAGCCCCCTAAGTTCAAGTACTGTTAAACGAGTTAGCACTACATCTATAGGTAGTTTACTGCGTGAAACTACTACATCTACCGGTGTAATTTCATATCCCACACTAGCTAACATTGAATCGTTACACAAGTCTTGTTCTTTACTTTTTTCTATCGAAGTATCTTTCTCTTTGTTTCTACTTAAGTTTAGACCGTTTGACGCAATATCTTCAAACTCTTCTACTATATCTTCAAACTCTTCTACTATATCTTCAAACTCTTCTACTATATCGGCAATACCTTCAACAAGTTTAGCGCCTTGTTTAATTAACCAATGACAACCTTTAGCCTGCAAGTTATAAATCGAGCTTGGCACAGCAAATACCTCTCGTCCTTGTTCTAACGCACAACGTGCTGAGATCAAAGAACCGCTCTTCATTGAAGCTTCAACCACAATAACCCCTAAACTTAATCCGCTAATTAAGCGATTTCTTTTAGGAAAGTGCCCCGCTTTAGGTGCAACGCCGGGAGCAAACTCACTAATAATTAAGCCTTTATTTTCAAGAATATTTTTTTGTAATGCTTTATGTCGAGCCGGATAGATTAAGTCTAAACCGGTTGCAACTACGGCAATCGTAAAACCTTGATTTTGCATAGCACCTAAATGGGCTTGTGCGTCAATACCTAATGCCATACCACTAGTAACCACAAACTGGGCAGTTAGTTCGTTTGCTAATTTGTTGGCTATTTCACGTCCTGAAGCGGTAGCATTGCGGCTACCAACAATAGCCATTTTAGGTAATAACAATAAGTCGGCATTCCCTCGAATGAACAGTACTACAGGGGGATCATAAATTTCTTTTAACAATTTCGGGTATGCTGGTGAGTCAAAGGTCAATATTTGACTTTGACATAGCTCAGTGTCAGTAATTATTTTTGAGAACGCTTGCCAGTCAGGTGATGACACGGCAAGTTGTTGGCGGCTAGTTAAACCAGAAAGGGTTAAATCGACTGATGATGAAAATAAAGCCGTTAAACCATATTTTTCAACTAAAGCAATTTTTTTATGACTGGCTAGCCGTGGAATTGCTTTCACCGCTAACCAGTAATGTGCTGTTGTTAACGCCAATGTTTCATTGTTGTTATTGTTACTTGCCACCTTCTTCTCCTTAAGAGGGGCCAACTTATAGGTTACGGCGCGGTAACTCCATCAAGCACACGAAGAGGCGTTTCAGAATTAAGTATTAATGCCATACTGACCTTATCGTAAACTCTAAATACCATTACCTGCCCTATTGCTTCCGCCGGCATATCGTAATCTGAAAGATTATTGCTAGATAACTTATTCCAGCGTGAAGTATCTTTAGTATATTGTGGACCATTGTCTGTTTCGACTACCGCAGGACTTTTTCGTTTAACTGTAAGTACATCACCAACTTGTAAATTTTGGCTTTGACCTTTATTAATCATTACCACATCAAACTTTGCAAATTCACGCAATTTAGCTAATGAACTAACAATCAACCCGCTTAACTCTTCAGGCGCTGCACGCATGGTAAAAATAGAAGGAAACTGCTGATCTTTATTTACCGGAATAACAAAAGCACCAGAGCGAATTTCACGCGTTGCGCCATCAATATAAATGGTGCTAGGTTGCTTTTTGCTCATATCTCCTGTTTGTGTTGCTTTACCTGTACCAACGAGTTGGATGTTATAACCAAGGTTTTCATTAGTTTCAGGGTCAACAATGGCATCACCTTTATTATAAATACCATAGCTTTGACCAATGGTTAGATCACTATTAATATAAACTTTAAAACCGTCAATGCTCGACTTGTAGCCTTCGTCACTACCAATAATGTAAGGTAGCGCTTCTAATTCAGCTAAACTTTTTACACTATCGTAGCGAATGTACGGTGCAATGGCATGCAATGGCAAAGTACTCACTGGATTTTGATCTTTTAACTGTTTACGAATTTTAGGCGACCATTTAAGTTCAGGCTTACCTTTAACCAACATAGGTTGGCCATTTTCGTCAAAAACGAGTCGTAATTCATCACCAGGATAAATTAAGTGTGGGTTATTTATTTCTGGGTTCAGCCGCCATAATTTAGGCCACAACCACGGTTGTTTGAGAAATACACCTGATATATCCCAAAGAGTATCTCCTTTCTTAACAATATAAGATTTAGGAGCATCTGACTTAATGGTTAGCTCATCAGCCAGTATAGAAACTGACAAAGTTAAACCAAGTATCAACGAAAATATTCTTATTAGCATGTTAATCTGCCTATTATTCTAGGTTTTATCCTAAACCACTATGATTAATTATAATTAATGGCTAAAATTGAAACATAACACTCTATGCGAAATTTCGCGAACTCTTTTGATAAATTATGGCTATTTTACCTGTATTACGATTTCCTGATGAGAGATTAAGAACCAAAGCACAACCCGTAACTGAAGTTAATGATGAAATTCGCACTATTATCAGTAACATGTTTGAAACCATGTATGATGAGAATGGTGTAGGTTTAGCAGCAACTCAAGTTGATATTCACCAAAGAATTGTCGTTATCGATGTTTCTGAAAACAAAGAGCACCCTTATGTGTTAATAAACCCTGTCATCACGCGTAAAAGTGAAAACACACTTATTAATGAAGAAGGTTGTTTATCGGTACCGGGCTGCTATGCAAAAGTTGACCGCAGTGTTGACGTTACCGTGACCGCCCTTGATGAAAATGGTAAAGAGTTTTCTTTAGATGGAGAAGAACTTTTAGCGATATGCATTCAGCATGAGCTAGATCATTTAGATGGTATTTTATTTGTTGATTATTTATCACCACTAAAACGCCAACGTATCAAGAAAAAGCTAGAAAAAGAAGCACGCTTAGATAAAGCAAACGCTTAAGCTTTTTCAAACGTACAACAATTTTACTCAATTGCATTTTGGAAACACCTTTGTCCAACGACTTAACACAACCATTAAATATTATTTTTGCTGGCACACCCGATTTTGCTGCGCAGCACCTCGCAGCACTTATTCAATCGCAACATAATGTCGTTGCGGTTTATTGTCCACCAGATAAACCTGCTGGGCGGGGTAAAAAGCTCACTGCTTGTGCTACCAAGTTATTAGCGTTAGAAAATGATATTCCTGTTCAGCAGCCTGAAAACTTTAAATCTTTAGAGTCACAATTAAACGTAACGGCTTATCAAGCTGATGTAATGGTTGTGGTTGCTTATGGTTTACTTCTGCCAACAGTAATTTTAGAAACCCCAAGGTTAGGTTGTATTAATGTTCATGGTTCTATTCTACCAAAGTGGCGCGGTGCAGCGCCTATTCAGCGCGCATTAGAAGCTGGCGACGCCATAACAGGTGTTACCATAATGCAAATGGATAAAGGCCTAGATACTGGTGATATGATATTAACCGCTACTTGTGACATTACTTCAAATGATACTAGTGCCAGTTTATACACTAAATTAGCAGCTCTTGGTCCAACAGCGTTATTAGAAACGCTAACATTAATGGCTTCAGGTGAATATAAGCGCGAACCTCAAGACAATACATTGGCTACACATGCAGCTAAACTCGATAAAGCAGATGCTGAGTTAAATTGGCAGCAACCTGCACTTGTACTTGATCGCAAAATAAGAGCTTACATTCCGTGGCCTGTTGCACAGTTTACTTTTAATGAAAACGGCACCGAACACCGTATTAGGGTATTGCAAGCAAGTGTTGTAGCGCTTGAACATAAGCAAGCCCCTGGCACTATTATTAGCGTGGATAAGCAAGGTATTGTGGTTGCAACCCATAACAGTGCCCTTAGGCTTGAAACTTTGCAATTACCAGGTAAAAAAGCCTTAGCCGTAGCCGATATACTCAATGGCAAAGCTGAGTGGTTTACTAAAGGCCAATCAATCAATGGCCCAACTCCCCCTCAACAAGAGCTAACTTAATTATGGCCGCTAATCTGAGAGCCCTCGCTGCACGTTGTACCTTTGCTGTTGTTGATAAAGGAAGAAGTTTATCTGACGAGCTACCTCAACAAATTGCAAAAATAGATATTAAAGACAAAGGCCTATTGCAAGAGCTTTGTTATGGCGTATTAAGGCATTTACCAGAACTTGAACATGACGTTCGTGACTTTATTAAAAAACCACTCACGGGCAAACAACGGGTTGGACACTTTTTATTATTGGTCGGCATTTACCAAATAAAATATACCCGCATACCTGATCACGCTGCTTTTAACGAAACAGTTTCAGCCTGTAAGCCTTTAAAGTGTGAGCACTTAAAAGGGGTTATCAACGGTATATTAAGAAATTTTCAACGCCAGCAAAAACAGCTACTCGAGCAAAACATTCAACCCGATACTAGTAAACTACCTGCGGCCGTTGCATTTAACCATCCGTCTTGGTTTATAAAAAAGTTACAACTGAGCTACCCTGAGAGTTGGCAAGATATTCTTAACGCCAATATGGAAAGACCACCTATGTGGTTGCGGGTAAATACCTTACATCATAGTCTTGAGCAGTACTTGCTGTTATTAGCTGACACCGATATTAAACATGCCTATATTGATGAAAAATCATCAGCTATTCGATTAGTAGAAGCTGTAGACGTAAACAAACTCCCTGGGTTTCAACTAGGTTGGGTATCAATTCAAGATGGCGCAGCTCAACAAGCAGCTCACTTACTTGACTGTCAGCCTAACGATAACGTTTTAGATTGCTGCGCGGCTCCTGGTGGAAAAACTTGTCATATTCTAGAATACAGTCCAAAAATTAAAGCCATGACAGCATTGGATATTGAAGCTACTCGGTTACTGCGCGTGCATGAAAATCTTCAACGCTTAAACTTACAGGCTGATGTTATTGCAGGTGATGCTGCTTCTCCTGAAAAATGGTGGGATGGGCAACTGTTTGACCGAATATTGCTAGATGCACCTTGTTCTGCCACTGGTGTAATTCGTCGCCACCCTGATATTAAATGGTTACGCAAAAGCCAAGATATAACCGTGTTAACTGACTTACAGCAAGATATATTAAAAAACATATGGTCTTTACTAAAACCCGGTGGTACTTTGCTATATGCAACATGTAGTATATTGCCTGAAGAAAATAGTCAGCAAGTTCAGCGTTTTATTGATTTAAATCCTGATGCAGAACATATTGCAATTACCGACAACGCGAACGATATAGGTTGGCAAATTTTGACCAATAATAATGCGATGGACGGTTTCTATTACGCTAAATTAGTTAAAAAACAACCATAAAAGCAATCTTAAATGAAAATTATAATTATTGGTGCTGGACAAGTTGGTGGAACATTAGCAGAAAACCTTGTTGGTGAAAAAAACGATATTACGCTTATCGATACCAACAGCGAAACCTTGCGTGAGTTACAAGACAAAATGGATTTACGCGTTGTTGTTGGTCATGGTTCTCATCCTGATATATTAAAACAAGCTGGCGCAGAAGATGCTGAATTAGTTGTTGCCGTAACCAATGACGATGCAATTAATATGATTGCTTGTCAGATTTGTTATTCCCTTTTTAATACCGCCAATAAAATAGCGCGTATTCGATCAAGTAAAATACTTAAGTACCAAGAAGAGCTTTTTCAAAATAAAAACATTCCTGTTGACCATGTTATAGCACCAGAGCAGCTAGTTACCCGCGATATTGCTCGCTTAATAGATTACCCTGGCGCATTACAAGTATTAGAGTTTGCTAATGGCAAAGTAAGTTTAGTTGCTGTGAAGGCTTATTATGGTGGTTTACTGGTAGGGCATGCCCTTTCAACGTTACGTGAGCATATTCCCAATATTGATACCCGGGTTGCCGCGATCTATCGAAATGGTAAACCTATCCGCCCATTAGGCACTACGGTTATTGAAGCCGACGATGAAGTATTTTTTATTGCCGCCTCAATACATATTCGTGCGGTGATGAACGAACTGCAAAAATTAGAAGCACCGTATAAAAAAATTATGATCGCCGGCGGTGGTAATATAGGTTCAGGTTTAGCCCGCTTATTAGAAAAAAATCATCAAGTAAAATTAATTGAGCATTCCGCTAAACGTGCCGCTTATTTAGCATCTGAATTAAACGACACACTGGTTTTTACTGGTGATTCGTCTGATCAAGAACTGCTAATGGAAGAACATATTGATCAATTTGACGTATTTATTGCCGTAACAAACGATGACGAGGCTAATATCATGTCTTCGTTATTAGCTAAACGTTTAGGTGTACGTAAAGCCATGGTACTAATTCAACGAAGTGCTTATATCGACTTGGTACACGGTAGCAATATTGATATCGCTGTTTCTCCTCAACATGCTACCATTTCAGCATTATTGACTCATGTACGTCGTGGTAACATTGATAATGTTTATAGTTTACGTGGCGGTGCGGCTGAAGCGATTGAAATAGTCGCTAAAGGTGACGAAAACTCCTCTAAGGTTATCGGTAAAACTATTCAACAAATAAAATTACCACCAGGAACAACCATAGGCGCAATTGTACGCGATGAAGAAGTGCTAATTGCTCATTCTGACACTAAGATTCAAGCTGAAGATCATGTGGTGTTATTCTTAGTGAATAAACGTTATATCAGTGATGTAGAAGCTTTATTCCAACTTGATGCTATAACTTTTTTCTAATTACACCTCATAGGCTAAAAGGTCTAACATCATAAAGGCTAAATTAAGTTCGCCAAAATGCTGGTGTGAATAATACCAGCAAGGTAAATATCTCTAAGCGTCCGAACAACATAGCAACAATCAATACCCATTTACTAAAGTCCGTGATCTCAGCAAAATTAGCCGCAACCTGTCCCAAACCTGGGCCTAAGTTATTTAAGCATGCTGCCACTGCAGTAAACGCTGAATATTCATCCATACCTGCGGCTAAAAGTAATAACATACAAATTACAAACACAGCGGCATATGCCGAAAAGAAGCCCCAAATAGCTTCAACTACTCGATTAGGTAAAGCCTTTTTACCCAGTTTGATAGTAAAAACAGCCTTAGGGTGCACTAACTTATTTAACTCTCGAACACCTTGTAAATAAAGCAGTACCACTCGAATAACTTTCATTCCGCCACCGGTACTACCAGCACAACCACCAATAAAGCTCGAAAATATTAATAAAATCGGTAGTAATGTTGGCCAGTTGGAAAATGTTGCTTCACCCGCAGAAGTACCTGAAAATCCAGCGGTGGTACTAATTGATACTGCATGAAAAAGTGCTTGCTCAAAGTTTTCGAAACCTGACTGGTAAATATTAAAACTTGCTAGCACCAAAAAACAGATAAGAACCAACACGAGTTGAATACTCAAAAAGGCTTTAAATTCGGAGTCGTAGAAGTAACTGCGTAGCGAGCGACTATTAACTACTGCAAAATGTAATGCAAAATTAACCCCAGCAACTAACAAGAAAAACACACAAATAAAGTTAATTAATGGGCTGTTATAATAGCCAATACTTAAATCATGGGTAGAAAATCCACCTATGGCAATCGTTGAAAACGAGTGACAAATAGCATCAAAAAAACTCATCCCCGCAGCCCAATAACTTAATGCACATGCCGTTGTTAACGACACATAAATAAGCCATAAATGCTTTGCTGTGTCGGCAATACGCGGGGTCATTTTGGAATCTTTTACCGGGCCCGGCGTCTCAGCACGATATAGCTGCATACCACCAATACCTAACATAGGTAAAATAGCGACCGCTAATACGATAATCCCCATACCGCCTAACCACTGCAATTGTTGACGATACCAAAGCACGGCATGTGGCAAACCATCAATTTGCGTTAAAATGGTTGCACCTGTGGTGGTTAATCCAGAAAAAGACTCAAAAAATGCGTCGGCAACCGACAGGTTGGGTTCATCTAATAACATTAATGGTACGGCTGAAAAGCTTGCTAATACAGTCCAAAAGAGCACAACAATTAAAAAGCCTTCTCGTGCTCTTAAGTCACTTTTTTCAGCACGATACGGATACCATGAAAGTAATCCTGCAACTAAACAAAAAACAAAAGACATTAAAAATGAAACACCACCACCGTCTCGATACACCAGAGAAATAAAAGCGGGCGGCAGCATAGTTACGCTCAATAAAGCGACTAGTAATCCTAATATACGGATGATATTTTTAAATTGCACAGTATTTTATTATTGCTTTTTGGTTATGGATTTCAGTAGTAGCTGCCCAGCAGACAGGGTTTGCAATTGCTGCTGAAATAGCTCAATTTTTTGTTCTGGTATTGCAAGCGTAAGAACGATATTTTCATTGTAGTCTTGCTGGATTATTTCACCACCAATTTGCTCAATAAAATACAGTACATCATTCACTTGGGTATATTGACACGCTAGTGTTTTACGTACCATAGGAATTTTCAATTTTGTCGGTAAAAGCGCTAAAGCTTGCTTAACACTTCCGCCATAAGCACGCTGAAGACCGCCAGGTCCGAGTTTTGTACCACCAAAATAGCGCACAACAACAGCGCAAACCTCACCTACATTACTTCCCATTAACATGGTAAGCATGGGTTTACCTGCGGTACCAGAAGGCTCTCCGTCATCTGAAAAGCCGTATAGTTGGCTATCGTTTGGCCGACCAGCAATAAAGGCATAGCAATGATGATTTGCTTGCGGGTGCAGAGCTTGTAAGCTTTTAATAAAAGCCTTTGCTTGTGCACTACTTGTGCATGGCTGAAGGTAGCAAATAAAGCGACTGCGCGTGACTATTGTTTCATCAATAATTTCTTCAGCCGCTATTGTGTATGGTTTAGACACCCAAATATTCGCTTAATTTAAGTCAAGATCTCGGGTCATATTTTCATTATGCGATTGATGCACAATTATATTGTCTTCTATTCTGATACCGCCATAAGGCCTCATTGCATCAACCTCTTGCCAGTTCACCATTTTACCGTGCACCGAGTCTTTTAAGTCGCCGAGCAGTGAGTCAATAAAATATAGCCCTGGTTCTACGGTAAATACTTGGTTACTTTCTATTACACGCGAGGTACGTAAAAAGCCGTGAGGGTCTGGGGCATTAACATGTGTACCGCGCTCATCTGCCATAAACCCACCTACATCGTGTACTTGTAAACCTAAATGATGTCCTAAACCATGCGGGAAAAAAGTCGATATAATACCAGTTTCAACCGCGGTATCCGCATCAACATTAATATAGTTAAACTCTTTTAAAACCTTACCAATTTCACGATAGGTAGCAATATGCAAATCAACATAGCTCAATCCTGGCTTTAAAGCATCAACAGCATTTAACATTAAAGTATCCATGCGAGCAATTAGCTCAGCAAAGCGATCGCGTTTAAATGAATATGTACGGGTAATGTCAGAAGCATAACCATGAAAATTAGCGCCAGCATCTAATAAAAATGAACGATGTGCTTGAGGTACACCGCGATCTAAAGCGGTGTAATGCAAGATTGAGGTATTTTCATTTAACGCTACAATATTGCCATAAGGTGTTTCGCTTTCTACATGTTGAGTAGCTTTTAAGTAAGCGTGCTGAATATCGTACTCTGAGGCACCATCAAAAAAGGCCGCTTTTGCTGCTTTATGCCCTTTTACTGCAATAGCACTTGAGCGGCGCATGCATTCTTGCTCATATGAGGTTTTGTATGCACGATGAAAGTGTAAGTAATTAATTAATGGTTCAGGGTTAATATGCTCAAACCCTAACGCTTTAGCTACTTCAATATGCGCGCCAATATAGGCGAAAGATTTTTTATCGTATGGCAGTAATTTATCAACTTCACTGGCTTTAGCTAAAATTTTAATATCAAAAAATTCATTCCAATAATTATCTGCTAAACCAATAACTTTATGCCAAAAATCAACTGGTTGATAATATATCAGGGTCGGTTTATCGTTGCCATTTACCACTAACCAACAATTAGCAACATCAACCAAAGGTAACCAAGCTTTAAAGTGTGGGTTAACACGAAATGGGTAACTGTTATCGTCTAAGAAGGCTTTAATTTCTTGGCCAGAATGAATAACTAAGCCTTCAAGGTTTTCTCTTGTTAATACGGCTTTAGTACGTTTTTGTAACTCAGCAACGTGTGCTGGGTATTGGTTTGCTAGTTTATTCATCTGGTAACTCTCTAAATTGCTTTGATATTAATTATAACGTGTTTAGCGCTATATTATAATGCTTAGCACAATTGCTACTCGTTAATGTTCATGGCGATAATTTGGTCAAACAAGGACCCTTTCTGCCCTACTTTATCCTGATAAATTTGCTGATAAGCTAAAACACTTTTAACGTATTCTCGGGTCTCTTTAAAAGGGATTGTTTCTATCCAAACGTCTGCAGGTAAAGGTTTGGCATCTTTTAACCAACTTTTTACCCTATGCGGTCCAGCATTATATGCGGCTGTGGCAAGCACCTGATTGCCATGATGTCGGTCGAGTAAATTCCGTAAATATTTCGTGCCTAATTTTATATTATTCTTCGCTTTGAATAAGTACTGGTTTGAAACCTTTTTACGAGCAAGTTGCTTGGCTGTTGCCGGCATTATTTGCATTAAACCTTTAGCGCCAGCAGGAGAATTAGCATCAGACATAAACGAACTCTCACGTCTGGTAATTGCAAACGCCCATGCAGGGTTAATTTTTTGATTGCCTGCATAGTGTTTAATTTCAGTTTCAAAGCCCAATGGAAAACGTAAATTAACATCATTTAAATAGCCCACTTTCGCCAAAGTAAATATGGCGCGATCATACCATTGCATTTCAGTCGCAACTTTCGAAGCAACTAACTTATCGCGTTTATTTAACTTAGACAGCCAATAATTCCATTCTAATCGAGCATGATGATATCGCCCGATAGCAAACAACTCTAACGCCCTTTTAGCTTCAGGACTTTGAGTTACTAAGGCTTTTTCTTCGGTAGTTATTACTAGCGGTATATTTTGAAAGTTAACAGGTTTATTTAAGTAGCTAGCCGCTAGAAAACCATAATAATGACGACTTTGAGCCAATTCATTTAATAGTTTAGTTCCTTGTACTAAGTCATCTGTGGCTAACAAGCTTCTGCCATACCAATATCGCCACTGTAAACTCTGTTGTGCTGTTAGTGGCAATGTTAAAAGCTTGTCTTTTATGTGCTGCCAATTTTGATCACGCAATGCGTCGGTTATATACCACTGTGTTAGGTTACTACTAAATAACTTTTCATCAACTTGCGCTAACCAATTAGCCGCTTGTGCATGGTTTTTACTTGCTAAAGATAGTGCAAATTTTAAGGTAATTTGTTGCTGCTGCTCTTCAGTAAAAGGCAGTAATGTTTTGGCTAAAGCATAAGTATCTAAAGCTTTTTCAGGTGCTCGCCATATTAAGCGCTTCAAACCATAAGCCACTATTTCTGCCTCACGCTCAGTTTTATTACTGAAACGAGACAATTTGCTAATATATGCTGGATCACGGCGTACTTTATGCCAAATTTTTGCTAAGTTTTGTTCTTGCTCAGGTAATAGTTTAGTCAAATAAGGGATCAAACTATGCTTTCCGCCGTCGGCAGCTAACACTATTCGTTGCCAGATAAGATCATCAGTACGGTAGCCTGCTTGTTGCCATTTTTTAAATAATGGGTCACACACTTTGGGTTGTGACTTACCCACCAACCATAGCGCACTCACTTTAGGCAAAACCCTTGTTGGCGTAACACCAGTTTCTAATTCAAATCTATAATGCTGACACGTTAGTTCTACATTACTTGTTGGCTTAAAAAAGGTTTGAAAAAGTACCGCTTTTTTCCGTTTAGCTAAATATGCTAACCATTTTTTTCGTAATGGCCAATCAAGTGGCGTGCCTTCATATTTTGTTAAGAACTTACTGATCTCAGTCGCTGACGACAAGTTCATTTTAGTCATTAACCTTTTCTGATCTAAGTACGGTTGTAATGGGTAATAATGTAATTGTTGATATAAATTTTGATAGGTCGCAGAGCTAGCGTTCCAAACTTGATTTTCAGCTTCAAAAAAAGTTTTACGTTGCTGATTATCATCACTAGCAAATGAAGAGGTGCAGGCTAATAGGCTACTTAATATAATGGTTTTAATGAATCGGAAACGACCTAACGGCATTTTATGACCTTTGAAAAATAACGGTAGATCAATTATTCACTCCTAACTTAACAAAGCAAGTCTATTCAGCACAATTATTAGCTTATTTATCAATATTTGTACTTGATATTGTTAGGCCAAGACTAAATGTGGCTTAATAATTTAAGATTCTAAATAATTTTATAGTTGCGTGAATTTAAATAGGCTTTAAAATTGCCACCAAATTCTTTTCCTTCACTAGGCTTTGCAAAGTATGACCGATAGTCTTTTTTCGAATACCGACCAGCACTTAGATGCGATTGGACTTCGCTGCCCTGAACCCGTGATGATGCTACGCCTAAAGATTCGTAAAATGGCAGATGGTGAAACGTTATTGGTCAGTGCTGACGACCCTTCTACAGCCCGAGATATTCCGAGTTTTTGTCGCTTTATGGAGCATCAATTAATTGCACAGCAGGTTAAAGAAATGCCTTATCAATATGTTATTAAGAAAGGTTTGGCTTAACCTTCTAATATTAAGGGATATATCGACAAATAATTCTTAATAGCTATCTTTTAAATATCCAATCACTACGTTTATAAAGCTTTGATCCTTCTTATCTTACAAAGCGGGCTATAAGTTTTATAAGCTCACAAACATATCAAGAGAATCCTTAACTAGAAATTATTAAATATTTCATGGGTTTATGAAAATTTATAACGACCAAGGGTTTTTCATATCTGCACACTAAGTTTACTTCTAGCCAGCCTTAGTGCGTGTTGTTGATGCGAACTCTTTTGCGTGGCGACTTGCCTTAAATGGTAAAGTAAAAATAGAGTAAAATAAACCAACAGTTATGGAGACAATAATAACTAGCAGATAATTAAGAATCATCTCAATAAAATATGGTGGCTCCCTATAACCGAAACTTAAAAAATGAAAAATATTTTGATTATTGTCTATAACAAAAATACTTAGTGTTATTGAAAGAAAAATAAATGAAAGACTAACACCAATTGATAAAGCTGCAAAAATGAATGTATAACCACTTTTAACTTTAGTACCAAGCTCCTTAGCAAATAAATCTGCCCAAATTACAATAGCTAACCCACCACTAAAAAATAATGATCCAATTCCACCTGTTAGCAACACAACAATCAACCAAATCTGTTTAGATGGACCCCAAAACTCGAAACCCAAAATAGACTCTTCATAAGTGAAATATAAATAGCTCGCGCCTGCATACAAAAGAAGAAAAATAGCAGAAAGCAAAAAATGTCGAAAGTTACCTTCTGTTTTCTTTACATTTAAACCTTTAAGGTTATTTTCAGCAAGTCTTTGTAATGGATCCATAACTTCTTATATTATTTATAGGAGGTAACTTCCCTTTTGCAGAAAAGGTCTCCAATTTACTTATTTACACATTAATAACAAATATTTTCAGGTATTACTATCCATGGTGAAAGACAATAGGATCATGGAATAAGCAAGCAAAATTAGTGCATTCAAATACTCAGTTATTAAACTTAATTAATAACTCGATAATGCGCTTACAATGCAAGCTACAACCTCAAAATTATCTTAAACTTCTAATATATAAGTTATATATGACTCAAACATAAAAAAGGGAATGCCTTAGCATTCCCTTTGTAGTTTTAGCTTGCTTAATTTTTACTGCAATAATGAAATATCGGCGATAGCAAAAAAGCTATTACGAATCTCGTTCAGTAACGTTAAACGGTTGGTTTTAACTTGTTCGTCATCAGCCATTACCATAACGTTATCGAAGAAGTTATCAATAGGTTGTTTCAAAGCCGATAGCTCGGTTAACGCACCTTGATAATCTTTTGCTGTCATTAACGGTGCTATTTTCGCTTTCACAGTTGAAAAGGCTGTTGCCAATTCTGTTTCAGCAGCTTCGCTAGCTAATTCTTGATTGAATGCGTTAAACAACTCGCCTTTAAATTTAACTATAATATTACCGACACGTTTATTTGCGGCAGCCAATGTTGCTGCTTCAGATAACGTTTTAAAATGTGTTACTGCGTGAATACGCTTATTAAAATCTAATGGCGCTGATGGTGCATTTGCTAATACGGCTTGTATAACATCAACACTAATATTTTGATCTTGATAATAAGCACGGTAACGACCAAATACAAAATCAAGTACTTGTTTGCTTACATCTTGATTGGTAAGTTTGTCTTGGTAAAGCTCAACACTTTTAGCGATTAAATCTGCAATATCTAAATTTAGATCTTTTTCGATAATAATACGTATTAAACCAATAGCAGCACGGCGTAAAGCAAACGGGTCTTTATCACCCTTTGGGGCTTGGTTAATACCAAAAATACCCACTAAGGTATCCACTTTATCGGCAATAGCGACTGCACAACCAATTGTTTGCTCTGGTAATGCATCACCAGCGAAACGTGGACGATATTGATCTTCAAGCGCTTGAGCAACAGCTTCTGGCTCACCATCATGCTGAGCGTAGTATTTACCCATGGTGCCTTGCACTTGTGGAAACTCAAGTACCATGTCTGACATTAAATCAGTTTTACTCAATAAACCGGCACGATGCGCCATAGCTGCATCATCGCCAATTACACTGGCAACAAATTCACTTAAGTTAGCAATGCGTTCTGACTTAGCTTTTACTGTACCCAATTGTTTTTGAAACAATACCGACTCTAAGCTTTCTAATCTAGATTCAAGTGATTGTTTTTTATCAGTTTTAAAGAAAAATTCTGCGTCAGCTAAACGTGGACGAATAACCTTTTCATTCCCTTTAATAACTTGGCTTGGGTCTTTACTTTCAATATTTGATACAAATATGAATTTATTCAACAAGTTACCTTTACCATCGGTAACAGGAAAGTACTTTTGGTGGTCTTTCATCGAATAAATTAGCGGCTCTGGTGGTACATTTAAAAATCCTTCATCAAAGCTTCCTGTTAATACGACAGGCCATTCAACTAGTGAGGTTACTTCTTCAAGCAAATCTTCGTCATGAACAACTGTGCCACCTATTTCTTTTGCAGCTATATTAATTTGCTGTTGAATAGTGTCTTTACGTGCTTGATAGTCAACAACCACATGCGCTGCTTTTAGCGCGCTTTGGTAATCGTCTGCATGAGAAAGTGCTACTAAGCCATGATGATGAAAACGATGACCCGTTACTAAATTGTTAGAGCTAATATTTAAAGACTCACCCGCTAGAATACTAGAACCATACATAAGCGTTAAGGTGTGAACCGGTCGAATAAATTGTGTTCGGCCTGCCCCCCAACGCATAGGTTTAGGTACAGGTAGTTTAGCAATAGCGTTATTTACCATAGCTGGAATCAATTGTTCAACGTGCTTACCTTGCTCAACAGTTTTATAAAGTAACCATTCACCTTTATCAGTAACTAATCGCTCTGCTTCTGCAACAGTAATACCATTAGATCGTGCCCAACCTTCTGCGGCTTTGCTTGCATTACCTTCGGCGTCAAATGCTACGTTAACTGCAGGACCACGTTTTTCTATCGCTTTGTCTGCTTGATTTGCGATTAAGTCTTCAACCTTTACCGCTAAACGACGCGGAGTTGCATACCAGTTGATAGCTGAATACGTTAAATTGGCATCGTCTAATTGCAACTTTATATGTTCAAAAAATGTAGTTGCTAAGGTTCTTAGTGATTTTGGTGGTAACTCTTCAGTACCTAGTTCAATCAGTAGTGTTTCAGTAGTCATTATGATTGTTCCTTAGTCGTGTTACCATTTACTGAATTGTTTTTACATAACGGAAAGCCAAGCTCTTCACGTTTATCATAGTAAGCTTGTGCACAAGCTTTTGATAATGTTCTAACTCGTAATATGTATCGTTGACGTTCTGTTACTGATATTGCATGGCGTGCATCAAGTAAGTTAAAAGCATGCGAAGCTTTCATCACTTGTTCATATGCAGGTAATGCTAAGCCAGCTTCTATCAATTTTTGGCTATCTTTTTCACATTGATCAAATGTTTTGAATAGTGCGTCTACGTCAGCATGTTCAAAGTTATAGGTTGATTGCTCAACTTCGTTTTGATGGAAAACATCACCATATAATACTTTGCCCATTGGACCATCGGTCCAAACTAGGTCATAAATACTATCGACGTTTTGTATGTACATAGCTAAGCGTTCTAAGCCGTAAGTTATTTCACCAGTAACTGGAGCACATTCAATACCACCTACTTGTTGGAAATAGGTAAACTGTGTTACTTCCATGCCGTTTAACCAAATTTCCCAGCCTAATCCCCAGGCACCTAATGTAGGTGATTCCCAGTTATCTTCTACAAAACGTATGTCATGTACAAGTGGGTCAATACCCATTTCTTTTAATGAGTTAAGGTAAAGCTCCTGTATATTATCTGGTGAAGGCTTTAACATAACTTGAAACTGGTAGTAGTGCTGTAATCTGTTTGGGTTTTCACCGTAGCGCCCATCGGTAGGTCGACGACATGGTTGTACATAAGCACTACTCATTGGCTCAGGACCAATTGAACGTAAAAATGTCATCGGGTGAAATGTGCCTGCCCCTACTTCTAAATCTAATGGCTGAACGATTACACAGCCTTGGCGTGACCAATAATCTTGCAACTGCAGTATTAGTCCTTGAAAGGTCTTTATATTAAAGGTACTCATAACATTCCGAATCTATGGTTATATTGTATTAAATAAGGCTAATTATAACGTTTGTCGCTTTATTAGCCTAGTGTCCTTGCCTAGATGTTTCATAATTTATTAAATATTATGCAAGGTTAGAAACAAAAAATGCCCGATTTGATGATCGGGCATTTTTATCTTAAAGCTTTAAATACTAAACATCTAAGTTAGCGACTTTAAGTGCGTTATCTTCAATGAAGTTTCTACGCGGTTCAACATGGTCACCCATTAAAGTAGTGAACAATTGATCAGCTGCTATCGCATCTTCAATAGTTACTTGCAGCATTCTACGTGACTCTGGATCCATGGTTGTTTCCCATAATTGATTTGGGTTCATTTCACCTAGACCTTTATAACGTTGAATGTATTGACCACGTTTTGACTCAGCCATTAGCCAGTTTAACGCTTCTTCAAATTCCGTTATTGGTTTAATTTTTTCGCCACGTTTAACGTAAGCACCTTCTTCCATTAAACCATTTACAGCTTTATTTAGGTTTTGAATTGATAAAAACTCTTTTGAGTCAATAAATTCATAATCACAATCGTACACTGTATCTATACCATGCTTACGTACATTGAAGCTTGGGTAATACACATTTCGCTCTTGGTCGTGTTTAACTTCTACAGTATATATAGAGCCGTTACCGTCTTGATCAGAAAGCTGCTTTAAAAGGTTTGCTGTCCAAGATTCTACTTTGTCTTTTACTTTAAAATCTTCTATAGCAATAACGTCACCATAGATCATTTTCTCTAATATATCAGCTGGTATTAAACGTGATACACGCTTAATTGTTTCGTGTGTTTTACGGAACTGTTTCACTAAATTTTCTAGAGATAGACCTGATAATGCTGGTGCAGATTCATTTACATGTATTTCTGCATTTTCTAATGCTAATGTCGTAAGGTACTCAGTTAACCCTTCATCATCTTTAATATAACGCTCTTGCTTACCTTTTTTCACTTTATAAAGTGGTGGTTGTGCAATATAAATATATCCACGTTCCATTATTTCAGGCATTTGACGATAGAAAAATGTTAGTAGTAATGTACGGATATGAGAACCATCGACATCGGCATCTGTCATGATAATAATGCTGTGATAACGCAATTTATCAGGATTATATTCGTCACGTCCAATACCACAACCAAGTGCGGTAATTAATGTACCTACTTCTTGTGACGATATCATTTTGTCAAAACGTGCTTTTTCAACGTTAAGTATTTTACCTTTTAATGGCAATATAGCTTGGTTTTTACGGTTTCTTCCCTGCTTGGCTGATCCGCCAGCAGAGTCCCCTTCCACTATATATAGTTCAGATAGCGCAGGATCTTTTTCCTGACAATCAGCTAACTTACCGGGTAAACCTGCAATATCTAATACACCTTTACGACGTGTCATTTCGCGTGCTTTTCGAGCCGCTTCACGTGCACGAGCTGCATCAACTATTTTCATAATAATAGTACGAGCTACTGCTGGTTTTTCTAATAGATATTCACCAAGTTTCTCACCCATAGCTTGTTCTACTGCGGTTTTAACTTCAGAAGAAACTAGCTTATCTTTAGTTTGAGAAGAGAACTTAGGGTCTGGAACTTTAACAGAAATTACTGCAGTTAAACCTTCACGCGCGTCATCGCCTGATGCACTAGTTTCAGTGTTACCACCTTTTTTAGTTTTATTTAAACCTTCTTTAACCATGTAACTATTTAAGGTACGTGTTAATGCTGTTCTAAAACCACTTAAGTGAGTACCACCATCGCGCTGTGGAATGTTATTAGTAAAACAATGTATGCTTTCTTGGAAGCCATCATTCCATTGCATAGCAACTTCAACAATAATGCCGTCTTCACGTTCTAAGTCAAAATAGAATATCTCTTCGTTTACAGGTGTTTTGTTGGTATTTAAATAATCTACAAAAGCTTGTATACCACCTTCAAAATAGAAATGATCTTGCTTACCTTCTTCACGTTCATCGATAAGCTTTATTGAGATACCTGAATTCAAAAATGATAATTCTCGAATTCTTTTTACCAGCATATCATAGTGAAATAAAACATCGCTAAATGTGTCTTCACTTGGCCAGAAGCGTACTTCTGTTCCTGTTTTATCACTTTCGCCAACAACTTTTAGTGGTTCATCAGGAACACCGTGGTGATAAAGTTGCTCATATAACTTACCTTCTCGGCGAATATTCAGTTTTAGTTTATGGCTCAATGCATTAACTACAGAGATACCAACTCCATGAAGACCACCAGAAACTTTATAGCCTGAGTCTTCACCACCAAACTTACCACCAGCATGCAATACTGTCATGATAACTTCGGCTGCTGAAATCCCTTCTTCTGGGTGAATTTCTGTTGGAATGCCACGTCCGTCATCTCGAACAGACACTGAACCGTCTAAGTGAATTTTAACAATAATATCACTACAGTGACCTGCTAGTGCTTCATCAATTGAGTTATCCAACACCTCAAATACCATATGATGAAGACCTGTGCCGTCATCGGTATCACCTATATACATCCCTGGTCTTTTGCGAACTGCATCTAAGCCTTTAAGTACTTTAATACTTGCCGAGTCATATTCATTTTCTATTGTCATAGCTTGTAGCCTACTCACTCATTACTGATAGTTTGCCATGTTTCACGTGAAACATTTTGTAGTTTTCTTCTTGTGGAACAAGTTGTTCCACCGCTGCTTTATCAATTGCGGTAACGATTACCTGACAGTCTATTGCTGCTATTGCATTGTTTAATAATGCTCTAGAGTGAATATCGAGTTCTGCACCTACGTCATCAATTAATAAAATTGGTTTTACTAAGTTAACTCTTTCTATTAACTTTGCTTGTGCAAAAGTTAACGCTAGTAAAAACAACTTTTGTTGCCCTCTTGATAGCTGGTTATCTATCGAGGCTCCGTTTAATAAAAAACGAACATCAAATTTTTGTGCGCCAAATAAGCTATAGCCGTGAGCTAATTCTTTTTCGCGATATTGTTGTAAAACATCTAACAAGTTTTTTTTACTATTCCAACCTTGTAAATATTGAATAACAATTTCTTCAGATACTGAAGGTAACATTATTTTGAGCCAAAAACTTAACTCTTTAGTCAACTCCTGCACGTATTCAGATCTAAGGTCTGCAATTACTTGTGCGCTTTCAGCAAAGACTTCTGTCCAGTAATCTAATGTAGAACCTGTTGTTTTACTTCTTAAACAAGCATTACGTTGTTTCAAAATTCGTGAAAACTCTTTCCAATGATCTGAAAACGAATGTTTCACGTGAAACAATCCTAAATCAATAAACCTTCTTCTTTGCTTTGGTCCACCAAAAAATATAATAAAGCTTTCTGGTGTTATAACTTGTACAGCAATATTTTTTGCAAGCACTGAAAATTTATGCTGCTTTTCGCCATTAATTCTAATTTCAGTATTTGCTGCACTAGTGCCGTTAAATATTTTTCTAACGCCCATTTGGCAATCTTTATTAGTTTTTGCACTAACAATAAAACTGTTCTTGCTGTGTTGTAGTAAATTACTAACATTAGAACTACGAAAAGATTTACCGTGCCCTAAATAAAATATCGCTTCTAAAAAGCTGCTTTTACCACTACCGTTGTCGCCTATTATAAAGTTTAAATCTGGATGTAACTCAATCGATATATTTTCAATATTTCTTAAGTCTTGAACAATTAACTTACCTATACTCATTCTTACAAACGCATAGGCATAACAACGTACAAGGCTTCTCCAGATTCACCACCTTCAATAACCACACTACTGTTAGCGTCAGCTAAAGTAAATTTAACATCAGTTTCTTTAATCGCATTTAGCACGTCTAATACGTAACTAACGTTAAAACCAATTTCAACTTCTTCGTATGGGAAATCGATTTCAATGACTTCTTCAGCTTGTTCTTGCTCTGGGTTGTTAGCGGTTATTTTTAATTCTGTACTACCAAAATTTAAACGAACACCCTTAAACTTTTCATTTGATAAGATAGAGGCACGCGACAATACTTGTCTTAATACATCTTTATTAGCGTTAAGAATTTTGTCACCATTACGTGGTAACACACGTCTATAATCAGGGAAACGACCATCAACAAGTTTACTGGTAAAAGAGAACTCAGCGTCGATTATTCTGATGTGATTAGAACCTAAAAATACTTGAATATCTTCATCTACAGGATCGAGTAATCGAATAATTTCTAAAATACCTTTACGAGGAACAATAACTTGTCGTGCAGGCAGTTCAAGTTCTGGATTAGCAATTTTACAAATAGCTAATCGATGGCCGTCAGTTGCAACAGAGCGAATTTCATGACCTTCTGTCTCAATCGACATACCATTAAGGTAATAACGAACATCTTGATTTGCCATTGAAAAATGAGTACTTTCGATTAATCGAAGTAATTCAGACTTCATTAATTTGAACTCTACATCACCTTTCCATTGTTCTATATTTGGAAAGTCGCTTGCAGGTAAAGTCGATAAAGAATATTTACTTCGGCCCGTGCTGATTTTTATAACGTCATTTTCAGTTTCAAAAGTCAGCATAGAATCATCAGGTAAACTTTTACATATATCAAGCAACTTACGTGCTGGTATTGTAACTTGTCCGTTGTCTGATTGATTATCTACAGTCGCATAAGCCACCATCTCTAACTCTAAATCAGTAGCTGTTAACGTAAGTGATTGCCCACTTACATCGAAAAGTATATTACTTAAAATGGGTAAGGTACTTTTTCGTTCTACAGCACCTGAAACCAATAGTAATGGCTTCAAGAGTAATTCTCTATTCAATGAAAATTTCATTTCTGACTCGCTTTTAACTTACTTATTATTATGATGACAATGTTCTTGTTAAATTTGAATAATCTTCTTTTATATCGTGAGATTCTTCACGTAAAGATTTTACCTTACGACAGGCATGTAGAACAGTCGTATGATCACGCCCACCAAATGCATCACCTATTTCAGGTAAACTATGGTTAGTTAGCTCTTTAGATAATGCCATGGCAATTTGACGAGGTCTAGCAACTGAGCGATTTCTGCGTTTTGACAGCAAATCGGCAACTTTAATTTTATAATATTCTGCAACAGTACGCTGAATATTATCTATCGTGACTAATTTATCTTGTAAGGCCAGCAAATCTCGCAATGCTTCTCTAACAAAATCAATAGTAATTGCTCTGCCTGTAAAGTTAGCATTTGCAATTACCCTATTCAAGGCACCCTCTAATTCGCGAACATTTGAGCGTAAACGTTTAGCAATGAAAAAAGCAACTTCATCGGCCAAATTAATATGACTTTCTTGTGCTTTACGCTTTAAAATGGCAACGCGAGTTTCTAATTCAGGCGGTTCTATGGCTATAGTTAAGCCCCAACCAAAACGAGATTTTAAACGATCTTCAACGTCGACTTCTTTTGGATAACGATCACTGGTTAAGATTATTTGTTGGTTACCTTCAAGTAAGGCATTGAAAGTATGAAAGAATTCTTCTTGCGTACGATCTTTACCAGCAAAAAATTGTATATCATCTATTAATAATGCATCAACAGAGCGGTAATATTGTTTGAATTTTTCCATGGCATTATTTTGTAATGCCCGAACCATGTCTTGAACAAACCGCTCAGAATGCATGTAAGCAATTTTAGCATTCGGTTTATTTAATAAAATACCATTGCCAACAGCATGTAATAAATGAGTTTTACCTAAACCTGTTCCACCATAAATAAATAATGGGTTATATGCTGCGCCAGGGTTATCTGCAACTTGTGAAGCAGCTGCACGTGCTAATTGGTTAGATTTACCTTCTACGAAGTTGTCAAACGTATACTTAACTCTCACGTTAGTCGTTTTAGGTAAGTTACTTTCAGGAACGGCAGTATCTTTATTTGCTGGTTGAACATTAGGTTGAATTTGGCTAATGCTACTTTGAATGCTTGTTGTTTGTGTAGGAATACTACCGACATCGAAACGAAGTAAAGGAGGATTAGCACTGTCTTGCATGCTCACAAGTTCATTAATGCGATTAACGTACTTATCTCTTACCCAATCAAGAACAAACCTATTTGGCGCATATAAGGTCATAATATTGTCTGTGACTACGCACTGAAGCGGACGAATCCACATGCTAAATTGTTGTGCGGGTAATTCTTCTTGAAGAACAGACAAACATTTTTGCCAAAGTGTATGATCCAACAACCGACTCCTGATAAATATAACGATTCGTGCGTTTAATAACGTTTATTTCAGGAACGGTAAAAAACAGAACAGTAAAAATTAAATTTTATAATTAGGCTATTATCACTATAGTTATCCACAACATCAATATTGACAAATCAATTAATCGCTTTTATTTTGATTTTTTTTTATTAATCTCAATAAAATTAGGCTTCTTGCTAATTTTTAAGACTAAATTAATGCTAAAAAAGTTTCAATATACTATTTGATTATTACTCAATAAAATGCATTATTTAGTTTAAAAAAAACATGATTGTTATAAAACTGTGGATATATTTTTTGATCAAGACGATCAAGATAAGATCTTTTGAAAAAAGCTAAATAATAACCATTGACAAAGAGTCGTTCTCTATATAGAATTTCGCCTCATTTTTAGACCCAGTGTGCTCATGAAGGCTGTTTTGCCAGGGCAACAACAACAGACGGATTAGCGTAATGAAAAGAACATTTCAACCTAGTGTATTAAAGCGTAAGCGTAACCATGGCTTCCGTGCTCGTATGGCAACAAAAAACGGACGTGCAGTAATTTCACGTCGTCGTGCTAAAGGCCGTGCAAGCTTAAGTGCTTAATCTTTTAACTTGCAACTTAAGTTAAAGGAATAGTAGCCGCTATGGTTACTTATGAATTTAATCGGGAGTCACGTTTGTTGACTCCCGGTCAATTTCAATCTGTTTTTTCAAAACCTCTTCGTTTTGGCTCTAGCCATATTACAATTCTTGTTACTCCAAATCCTGATAATAATAATCGTCTCGGTTTAGCTATTGCTAAAAAACGAGTTAAATTAGCTGTACAACGAAATCGTATTAAGCGACAAATTCGTGAAAGCTTCCGTTTAAATCAACATAACCTCCCCCATATTGATATAGTCGTTATGGTGAAATCAGGCACTGACAAGCTTGAAAACAAAGAAATTAATCAGCAATTGGAAAAAATATGGCGCAAAGTAATTCAACGCCACAAAAAATAGCTATTACTATAGTAAAAGCTTACCAGCGCTGGCTTAGCCCATTGCTTGGATCTAATTGTAGATTCAATCCAACATGCTCTTTTTATGCCATTGAAGCGATAAATCACCATGGTGTGATAAAAGGTTGTTGGTTAGCAGGCAAACGTATACTAAAATGCCACCCACTTAATGCGGGAGGACATGATCCCGTGCCACTATCAAAAAAAGAGAAATAAGACATTATGGAATCCCAACGCAGTTTTCTTTTTATTGCGCTTATGGTTGTTACCTATTTGCTATTTAGCCAATGGCAAACAGACAATGCTCCAATTATTGAGCAACCAGCAGTATCTCAACAAACAACGCCAAATAATTCTAATGGCGATTTTGTTCCTGAGTCATCAGCAGCAGTAACGTCAATTAGCAACGAAACTAAAGTTGTTAACGCAACAGTAATTTCTGTAAGCAATGATGTTTTAGCACTTAAAATTGATACCAATGGTGGTGACATTGTAGAAGCTAAATTACTTAAGTTCGACACCGAACAAGGTAATGGCATACCTTTTACAATTTTGCGCAATGACAAAGATCGTTATGTTGCACAAAGTGGCTTAACCGGTGCTCAAGGTTTAGATCGTGTTATTCCTGGACGACCTATTTATCAAACGTCTGCAACTACATATCAGGCGAATGCTAACGAACCACTAGTTATTGATTTAAACTATGTTGATAACACAGGTCTGTCTGTAACTAAGCGTTTTACACTTAACTATGATAGCTACGCTATTAATGTTGAATACATTATTGCAAATAACACTGCAAATGCTGCAAGTGTGCAAATGTATGCTCAACTAAAACAAACGACATTAATTGATACTGGTAGTGGCTTAATACCTACTTATAAAGGTACTGCATACTCAACTACTGAAGATGTATACGAAAAATATGACTTTTCAGATATTGAAGAAGCAGATTTAAATGTATCAACTCGAGGTGGCTGGGTTGCTATGCTACAACACTATTTTGTTTCTTCTTGGGTACCTGAAAAAACTGCAGATAATCAGTTATATTCACGTTATTCAAGTAACAGAGATGCTGTAATTGGTTTTAAAGCTCCAGCAATTACTATTGAGCCAAACTCTACAGCAACAACATCAGCTACTTTTTATGTCGGTCCGAAGGATCAAGATGTATTAGAAAGTATTGAAGAAAACTTAGATTTAACTATCGATTACGGTTTCTTATTTATGATCAGCCAACCATTATTTTGGTTGCTAATTAAAATACAATCTATTGTGACAAACTGGGGTGTAGCAATTATTATTATTACCCTAATCGTTAAAGGTGCTATGTACCCATTAACGAAAGCGCAATACACCTCAATGGCTAAAATGCGTGCTTTACAGCCTAAAATGACGCAACTGAAAGAGCGTTTTGGTGATGATAAGCAAAAAATGTCACAGGCTATGATGGAGCTATACCGTAAAGAGAAAGTAAACCCTGCTGGTGGTTGCTTACCTCTAATTATTCAAATGCCAATATTCTTAGCGCTTTACTGGGTATTTTTGGAAAGTGTTGAGTTACGTCATGCACCATTTATGTTGTGGATACAGGATCTATCAGCACAAGACCCATTCTACATTTTACCGGTGTTAATGGGCGTAAGTATGTTCATTATGCAAAAAATGCAGCCAATGACTGTGCAAGATCCAATGCAACAAAAAATAATGCAGTATATGCCTGTAATGTTTACTGTATTCTTTTTCTGGTTCCCTTCAGGACTAGTACTTTACTGGTTAGTCAGTAATATTATTTCAATTGTTCAAATGAAAATAATATTCTCGGGCATCGAAAAAGCCAAAGCGAAGTAAAAAGCGTATTATTTAATTAAAGGTAGCTTAAGCTACCTTTTTTTATGTCTAAAAAATGGCGATAACATCACTTAAAAATTAGCCTCCTACATAATCGAATCGATAGATTTAAATTCGAAAATACAAACAAAACTACGACATGCATTTCAAGCGCGTTATTAACAGTTTATAATATCGCCAATTAAGAATATTTATAGATAACAGAGAAAATACCCATGTCAGACCTAGCTTTTTCATCAAGCCAAAAAGAAACAATAGCGGCTCAAGCAACAGCTCCGGGCAGAGGCGGTGTTGGTATCATCAGAGTTTCAGGCCCAGAAGTTAAGAATGTAGCAGTCGCTATTTTAGGTAAAGTACCAGAGCTAAGAAAAGCGGAATACCTCACCTTTAAAGATCAAAAAGGCCAGGCACTAGATCAAGGCATTGCTATTTATTTTAAAGGCCCAAATTCTTTTACCGGCGAAGATATTTTAGAACTACAAGGCCATGGCGGACCCGTTATTCTAGATATGCTGTTAAAGGAAATTTTAGCATTACCAAAAATAAGAATGGCAGATCCTGGTGAGTTTAGTGAACAAGCGTTTCTTAATGACAAACTTGATTTAACCCAAGCTGAAGCGATAGCTGATTTAATCAATTCTAGCTCTGAGCAAGCAGCGCGTTGTGCATTACATTCACTGCAAGGTGACTTTTCAAAATTAGTGAATCAAATGGTTAACGACACGATACATTTACGCATGTATGTTGAAGCCGCTATTGATTTCCCCGAAGAAGAAATTGATTTTCTTGTCGATGAAAAAGTTGTTAACGATTTAAAAGCAATTATTGCGCAAGTTGCTGATGTGAAAAATAAAGCACAACAAGGCAGTATTATACGTGAAGGTATGCGAGTAGTAATTGCCGGACGCCCTAATGCTGGAAAATCAAGTTTACTTAATGCGCTTAGCGGTAAAGAAAGTGCAATTGTGACCGATATCGAAGGCACCACTCGCGATGTACTAACGGAACAAATTCACATTGATGGTATGCCATTACATATTATTGATACTGCTGGACTTAGAGAAAGTGCAGATAAAGTAGAGCAAATTGGTATTGAACGAGCATGGCAAGAAATAAAACAAGCTGACCGCGTGTTGCTAATGATAGATTCAGCACAAGATGAAAAACAAGATCCTAAAGCAGTATGGCCAGAGTTTTTTGAAAAACTACCTGATAATATCGGTTTAACTATTATTAGAAATAAAGCCGATATAAGCCAAGTAAAAACAGGTTTCAGCGAGGTAAACTCTACACCTACTATTACTTTGTCAGCAAAAACAGGTGAAGGGGTTACAGCGTTAACTGAGCACCTTAAACATATCATGGGATACCAAGGTAGTACCGAAGGCGGTTTTATGGCAAGAAGACGCCATTTAGTAGCACTTGAACAAGCACATCAGCATTTAGAAATAGGTTTAGAACAGCTTGAATCATATGTTGCAGGTGAAATTCTGGCTGAGGAGCTACGTTTTTGCCAAGAAGAACTAAACAAAATTACCGGTGAATTTACTAATGATGATTTATTAAGCCAAATTTTTTCATCGTTTTGTATTGGTAAGTAATAAAAATAATAATGTGCTAAATTCATAGAAAATTAATTATCATACTTAAATAAATTTCATATTTAAGTTAACAGTATTTAAATAGTTTAAAATTAGGAAGAAGATGAAAAAATTAACCTTATTACTTTTAGCGTCATCTGTTGTTTTTGTTAGCAATATAACAAAAGCAAATAATGTAAACATTGAGATAATTCAATGTGCTGAAATTAAAGATAATAAAAAAAGACTACAATGTTTTGATAATTACGTTGCTAAAAGTTTAACAGCTAAAGAGCAGAATAATACTAAGCACTCAAACCCAATTAAAACTCCTGTTGCAGACACCCAAACAGAAAGTGAATTAGTTTCATCTTTTGGCCAAGCACATAGATATTCAGAAAAAGAACGTGAATTTGACGAACTTACAGCAACCATTAAAACAGTCAGTAAAACTTTGCGTAAAGAATGGAAAATAGAATTAGAAAATGGCCAAATTTGGCTACAAAAAGGTGGTGATAAAAGAGCAAAATTCTCTGAAGGCGACTCAATTATTATTGTAAGAGGAATAATGAATAGCTTTCAACTCAAAAAAGTAGGCACCAAACGAAGAATTAGAGTTAACAGAATTCAATAAATAGCCTACAAATAACATGCAACTCACTGTGCTTGAGTTGCATGTTATAACATAATAATCAATCAATTAGTGCTAAACTTTGTTCATCATCAACATAATAATGACCATTCTTTACTTCCATTTTTTTACAACGATAAGTTGGTTTTTTAGAGCCTAGTTCTCTAACATTTTTACATTTTAAACGCTGACTTTTAGCACCATAGAGTTCTAAATACTTATCACCTTCGGATATTAAATTAACCAAATAATCTTTCGGTAGTTTTTCTTGTAACATTATTAATGGTTTTTCCCACACTTCACTTTTTTGCTCATTTGCAACACTAAGCCAAGCGTAACTTTTCAGTAAGTCTTGTTCAGTACCTTGTGCATTGAGGTACATAGTTCCAACAATATATTGAGACATTTTATCGCCTCTTCTAGCAAACAACTCAAGCTGAGGTAGTGCTTGCTCAAATTCATTGTTTTTATACAATCTAATAGCCTTTTTGAGGGCTTTATTATAAGCAACTATCTCAAGTGAATTACTGGCATAGGTAACATTACTAATAACTATTGACGACAAAACCAGTATCGCCATGATTAATTTTAAAATTATTGTATTCATAGAGTATTCAACATTAAATTAACTATTAGATATATAATAGCTAACTTGATGTTTCTGTGTTTTTCAAATTGTAAAAATGTGTGAATTTTGCACTTTAAAGAAAGATTAATGGTTTAAATAAACCTCATCAATAAACTTAGTTATATAACAAAAAGAGATAATAAATGAGCTCATTTCAAATAATTATTGGTAGTATGTTAGGTGGTTCTGAATATGTTGCAGAAGCCTGTGAAGAAACATTAACGAGCCTTGGCCATCACGTTGAACTACATTTCCAGCCTGATTTCGCTCAAATACCAAACGAAAATCAAACATGGTTAATTTGCACCTCTACTCATGGCGCTGGTGACTACCCTGACAATATCCAAGAATTTGTTTCAGATCTTAAAAATACGGATCAAGATCTATCCTCAGTGAAACTTTTAACGATCGCTATTGGTGATTCAAACTATGATACCTTTTGCTACGCAGGAATAAATATAAATAAACTTTTATTATCAAAAGGTTGCGTTGAGCTATCACCATTACTCACCTTGGATATGAGCCAAGATATAGATCCAGAAGAACTTGCTCAAGCTTGGTTATCACAAAACCAAGATCATTTATAAGCAACTTACGCATAACTTATTAACAATATTAAGCTACATAAACACCAATTGTGAATAAGTCTGGGTAAAAGCTATTAATTTTCTATTATTATTCAGTGAGTATAAAAATAAATAAATATCCTTGTGGATAAGTAGCCCTTTTGATCATAGCTTATAACTGAGTTGATCAAGGTTTGATCACAGTAATAATAGTTAACCAAAGTATTGTTTTTATTATATTAAAAGTACTTATCAACAGAAAATAAGGATCTTAATAAGTAATAACAATAAGATCTTTAAATAGATCTTTATATATTATTTAAGGATCAAACTTAGATCTTTTCCTAAATTAGATCATTCCCCTCAGCTAAAAAAAGCGTTAAAATATCGCTCTTAATTTTTAAATAGAAATAATCAAAGGTCATTAATTTATGTGGTATCAAGAGTCTTATGACGTAATTGTAGTTGGTGGTGGTCATGCTGGAACCGAAGCGTCACTTGCAGCTGCGCGCATGGGATGTAAAACTTTATTGTTAACGCATAACATTGATACGCTAGGCCAAATGTCTTGCAATCCAGCTATTGGCGGTATTGGTAAAGGTCATTTAGTTAAAGAAATTGACGCCTTAGGTGGCTTAATGGCGACTGCTGCAGACCATGCCGCGATCCAATTTAGAACTTTAAATGCGAGTAAGGGCCCTGCGGTTCGTGCAACTCGAATACAAGCGGATCGTAATTTGTATCGAAACTTTGTTCGTAACTATTTAGAAAATCAGGAAAATTTAACAATATTCCAACAACCTTGTGATGATCTAATTTTAGAGAATAATAAGATCGTTGGTGTATCAACCCAAATGGGATTGAAATTTAAAGCTAAGAGCGTAGTACTAACGGTAGGTACTTTCCTTGCTGGCCAAATACACATAGGGCTAAACAATTACCAAGGTGGTAGAGCCGGTGATCCTGCCAGTGTAAATCTTGCATCACGCCTACGAGATATGCCATTTAGGATAGATCGTTTAAAAACAGGAACACCACCACGATTAGATGCACGAACGCTTGATTTTTCAGTGATGACAGAACAAGCTGGTGATGATCCACGTCCGGTATTTTCTTACATGGGATCTACAGAAGATCACCCAGAACAAGTTTCATGTTTTATAACACACACCAATGCTAAAACTCATGAAATTATTCAATCTGGTTTAGATAGATCGCCTATGTACACAGGTGTAATTGAAGGTGTTGGTCCACGCTACTGCCCTTCAATCGAAGATAAAATACATCGCTTTGCTGAAAAAGATAGCCATCAAATATTTGTAGAGCCAGAAGGGTTAAATACCCATGAAATTTACCCAAATGGTATTTCAACTAGCTTACCATTCGATGTGCAAATGGATCTTGTTAGATCAATAAAAGGTTTTGAGAATGCTCATATAACTCGACCAGGTTATGCAATTGAATATGACTTTTTTGATCCACGTGATTTAAAACAAACACTAGAAAGCAAGTTTGTTGAAAACTTGTATTTTGCAGGCCAGATTAATGGCACAACCGGCTATGAAGAAGCGGGGGCTCAAGGTCTTGTAGCTGCAACTAATGCTGCGGCAAGAGTACAAGGAAAAGAAGAATTAATACTTACTCGAGATCAAGCTTACATGGGCGTTCTTATTGATGACCTAGCGACATTAGGCACTAAAGAACCTTACCGTATGTTTACTTCTCGCGCTGAATATCGTTTATTGTTGCGTGAAGACAATGCCGATATTCGTTTAACAGAAAAAGGTCGTGATCTTGGTTTAGTTGACGAAAAACGCTGGCAGCGTTTTAATGAAAAAATGGAAAATGTTGAATTAGAACGTCAACGTTTACGATCTAGTTGGATACAAAAGGATCACCCCGCTATTGCACAAGTAAATGAATTGTTGAAAACGCCTTTAAGTCGTGAAAATAGCTTAGAAGATCTCGTTCGACGTCCAGAGGTTAGATATGAAGATATCGTTTCTATTGAAGGTTTAGGACCTGTGTTGGCTGATAAGCAAGCAGCAGAACAAATTGAGATACAAATAAAATATGCTGGTTATATTGATCGTCAGCTTGATGAAATAGAAAAAAAGAAACGTCATGAGAATACATTAATTCCTTTTGACTTTGATTTTTCGCAAATCTCTGGCTTGTCAAATGAGGTTGTTGCAAAGCTTACAGATACTCGTCCTGAAACTATCGGTAAAGCATCGCGTATTTCTGGTATTACTCCAGCAGCAATTTCGTTATTATTGGTATATCTTAAAAAACATGGCTTATTACGCAAAAGTGCGTAAATAGTCAGCATATTTAAAAGTTTTCGCCTTATGACATTGTCTGAACAACTCATTTCCTTGATTAAAGAAACCTCACTTGAGGTTTCTAATGAACAAGTTTCTTTACTTATCCAATATGTTGAATTATTAAATAAATGGAATAAGGCATACAACTTAACATCAGTTCGCGATCCAAAAGATATGATCATAAAACATATTATGGATAGTTTAATGGTCGGTCCTTTACTGAAAGGTCAATCATTTATCGATGTTGGCACCGGGCCAGGATTACCAGGTATTCCATTGGCTATCTTGTATCCAGAGCGAAAATTCGTATTATTAGATAGTTTAGGCAAAAGAGTAACTTTTTTACGACAAGTTGTATTTCAGTTGAAACTTGAAAATGTAACACCGGTTAAGTCTAGAGTTGAAGAATATCATCCTGAACAACCTTTTGATGGTGTATTAAGTAGAGCATTTTCTTCATTAATCGATATGGTAACTTGGTGTGAACACCTGGTGAGTAAAGATCAAGGCAGGTTCTTAGCATTAAAAGGTATCTATCCGACTGAAGAAATATCGGTATTACCTAATAATATAACCGTTGAAAATAGTTATACTATTGTTGTGCCTCAATTAGAAGGCGAACGCCATTTGATTGAATTAGTGAAATCATAAATAATAATAAGCTTTTGATCAGAGAGTAATTGAGGTTCCTGTGGGAAAAATAATCGCGGTTGCAAATCAAAAAGGTGGTGTCGGTAAAACGACAACCTCGGTCAATCTTGCTGCATCTTTAGCGGCAACTAAAAGGAAAGTTTTACTGATCGATCTTGATCCACAAGGTAACGCTACCATGGGCAGTGGTATTGATAAATACGAAGTGCCAGCAACTTGTTATGAACTGCTTATTGAAGAGCGACCATTTGATGAAGTTGTTTGTAGAAATACTGCAGGGGTTTATGATCTTATTGCTGCTAATAGTGATGTAACGGCTGCTGAAATTAAGTTAATGGAAGTTTATTCTAGAGAGCACCGCTTAAAGAACGCTTTGTCAAAAGTAAAAAAAGATTACGATTATATTATTATTGATTGTCCCCCTTCTTTAAATATGTTGACAGTAAATGCAATGACCGCCGCTGACTCAGTGCTTGTTCCAATGCAATGTGAATACTATGCCTTGGAAGGTCTTACGGCCTTAATGGATACTATTTCACAACTAACAACCGTTGTTAATGGCAAGCTACATATTGAAGGTATTTTACGTACCATGTACGATCCACGTAACCGATTAGCCAATGATGTTTCTGAACAATTAAAGCGTCATTTTGGCGATAAACTATATCGCACCGTAATACCTCGTAATGTGCGTTTAGCCGAAGCGCCAAGTTTTGGTGCGCCAGTAATGTATTACGACAAGTCATCAACGGGTGCAAAAGCATATTTGGCTTTAGCTGGTGAAATTTTAAGACGCGCAGAACAAAAGAAGCAACCTACACCGCAAGAAACTACTGAGTAATAAGGAATATCATGAGTCAAACAAAACGTAGAGGTCTAGGACGCGGTCTTGATGCATTGCTAACAAAGCCATCTGAAAGCTCACCTGTGAATGCCAGTGAAAATAATGAACCAACAAATAAAAATGCAGAATTACAAAATTTACCTATAGAACAACTTCATCCAGGTAAATACCAGCCAAGAAAGGATATGTCTGCAGAGGCATTAGACGATTTGGCTAATTCAATAAAATCTCAAGGTATTATTCAACCGATAGTTGTACGCCCTGTAAGCGAACATAGTTATGAAATTATTGCCGGTGAACGACGTTGGCGAGCGGCACAATTGGCAGAATTAGATGCTGTTCCTTGTTTAATTAAACACGTTCCTGATGAGGCGGCAGTGGCTATAGCGTTGATTGAGAATATTCAACGTGAAGATTTAAACGCAATGGAAGAAGCTATTGCTTTAGAACGGTTGTTAATTGAATTTGAACTAACGCACCAAGAAGTGGCAGAGGCTGTTGGAAAGTCAAGAACGGCCGTAACTAACTTATTACGTTTGAATAACCTAAATAGTGAAGTTAAAACGTTACTTGAACATGGCGATATTGAAATGGGACACGCACGAGCTTTATTAGCATTAGATAATGATATTCAAACTAATACAGCACGTATTGTTGTTGCTAAAGAATTGAACGTTCGTGAAACTGAAGCTTTAATTAAGAAAGTACAACAACCGCCAAAAGAAATAGTAGAAAAGCCTGAAGATCCTAACACGAAAGCGTTAGAGCAGAACTTATCTGAAAAATTAGGTTCAGCTGTAGTAATAAGTCACAATAAAAAAGGCAAAGGTAAGTTGGTTATTTCATATAGTGATTTATCTGAACTTGATGGGATTGTTTCCCGATTTAACTCCTTTTGAAGATAACCGTTAACAAATTTAAATACATTATTGCAGTAAAATAATATTGATAAGTTAAAACGGATTATGGTTAGAGTTTTTTATCAACCTAACGGTACAAAATCAAAGTTTCAATAATGTATAATACCTAAGTAGTAGTTTATTCATCTAGTGTAGCTAAATAGCAGAATATGTCAGCAATGCTTGCCCTATTATGTTGCATTCAGTCTGTAATTCAGTATACTTGCGTCGGCTTTTTGAAGAGGATTATTTTTCTTTAAAAAACTGTAAGTAATACGAAATTATTCGTACGGAGCTACTGGTGAGTTTATATATTAACAATACGTTAGCTAAGCCAGGCAGAATATTTGCTTTTACGCAAATTTTGATATCCGTGCTCGTCGTTTTAGCTTGCAGTATAGCAACATATTTTATTTGGGGATTATCTTACGCAATATCGGTATTAGCCGGTGGCGCTATAAGTATAATCCCTAATTTTGTCTTTGCTTATAAAGCATTTAAATATGCTGGAGCAAGATCGTCAGAAAAGGTACTCGATTCCTTTTATAGTGGCGAAAAATTGAAAATTGTATTAACGGCCGTTTTATTTGCGCTAGCCTTCAGATTTTTAGCGATAGAGCCAATAGCTTTTTTCAGTAGTTTTTGTTTAGTTGTGGCTTTACCTTTGATAACACCATTTGTTATTAAACCTTAGCGGCAACCAGAATTTATACTTTAAACTTTAATCATTGGGATAATTAATATGGCTTCAGGTGCTGAAATTACTAGCCAAGAATATATTAAACATCACCTTCAGAATCTAACTGTTGGAGAAGGCTTTTGGGCCCTTCATATAGATACTTTAGGTTGGTCAATATTTTTGGGCTTGGTTTTCATTTTATCATTTCGTGCAGTAGCAAAAAAAGCAACTACAGGTGTTCCTGGTAAGTGGCAATGTGCTGTTGAAATGATTGTTGAATTTGTTGACGATAGCGTTAAAAGTACGTTTCATGGTAAAAACCCTGTAATCGCACCTTTGGCATTAACCATTTTTGTATGGGTATTGTTAATGAACGCGATGGATTGGGTACCGGTTGATTTAATACCACGTATTTTTGAGTTGTTTGGTGTGCACTATATGAAAGCCGTACCAACTACCGATCCTAATATGACCTTTGCATTAGCATTAGGTGTATTTGTGCTAATTATTTACTATTCAATTAAAGTAAAGGGTGTTGGAGGGTTCATTAAAGAATTAACAACGCAACCATTTGGCCACTGGTCACTTTATCCGGTTAACTTTATTTTAGAGATGGTTACTTTACTTGCTCGTCCGTTATCATTAGCACTACGTCTGTTTGGTAACTTGTATGCAGGTGAATTAATTTTCTTATTAATTGCGACAATTGGTTTATTCCAATTGCCAGTACACTTTTTATGGGCTGCTTTCCACTTGTTGGTTATCCCATTACAAGCGTTTATCTTCATGATGCTAACAATTCTATATTTGAGTTTAGCGCACGAAGATCATTAATTTTTTTAGCTCTTAGGAGTTAAGGGCAGGATGCCCAAAATAGTTTTTTTTTAACCTTAGTTTTTTAACTTTATAACTTTAAATAATCGGAGATAAATATGTTATATATCGCTGTTGCTTTATTAATCGGTCTAGGTGCTCTTGGTACTGCGATTGGTTTTGGTTTACTTGGTGGCAAATTCCTAGAGTCTGCTGCACGTCAACCTGAATTGGCACCTCAACTTCAAGTTAAAATGTTCATCGTAGCGGGTCTTATCGATGCTATCGCGATGATCGGTGTTGCTATCGGCTTATACCTATTATTCGCAGTTGGTGCTTAATTTTTTAAGTTGTTTTTTAACCGCGAATTTAAATAGGAGATACATAAATGAATCTTAATATGACCTTAATTGGTGAATTAATCGCATTTATCGTATTCGTAATTTTTTGTATGAAGTACGTATGGCCACCAATTATTGGTGCCATCGAAGCACGTCAAGCAGTTATTGCTGATGGACTTGCTGCTTCTGACCGTGCCGCTAAAGATCTTGAGCTTGCTCAAGAAAAAGCTACAGCACAATTAAAAGACGCTAAAGCGCAAGCAGCTGGTATTGTTGAAGCTGCTAAAAAGCGTGAAGCTCAAATAATTGAAGAAGCTGCAGTTAAGGCACAAGCTGAGAAAGAAAAAATCTTAGCGTCAGGTCATGCAGAAATTGATACAGAACGTAACCAAGCTAGAGAAGAACTACGTCAACAAGTAGCTGTTCTTTCTGTTGCTGGTGCCGAGAAAATTCTTGAGCGTTCAATTGATGCCGCTGCACATAGCGACATTTTAGATAAACTTGTAGCTGAACTTTAGAGGGAAATGAGCTTATGTCTGAATTGACAACCATCGCTCGTCCCTACGCTAAAGCGGCGTTTGATTTTGCTCTAGAAGCAAATGCAATTGAAAACTGGTTAGAAATGCTAGTTTTTGCTGCAGAAGTTGCTAGCGATGCCACCATTAATGAATACCTTTCTGGTGGCGCGTCAGTAGAACAAGCACAAGACATATTTTTAAAAGTCTGTGATGTTCAACTTGATAGCAATGGCCAAAACTTAATTAAAGTGATGGCTGAAAATCAACGTTTATTGGTGCTACCACAGGTTGTTACTCAGTTTCGCGAATTAAAAGCTGAACATGAGAAAACATTGTCTGTGTATGTAACTTCAGCTGTTAAATTAACAGCTGAACAAGAAACTACATTATGCGCTGCGCTTGAAAAGCGTTTGGCTCGAAAAGTAAAACTTAATTGTAATATTGATGCAAACGTAGTCTCTGGCTTAGTAATAAAAGCTGGTGATATGGTAATAGATGGTTCAGTACGAGGTAAATTGAACCGCTTAGCAACAACAATGCAATCCTAACGGGGAACAGAGTATGCAACTGAATTCCACTGAAATCGCTGAACTGATCAAAAGTCGTATTGAACAGTTTGACGTAGTTAGTGAAGCTCGTAATGAAGGTACTATCGTTTCTGTAACTGACGGTATCATTCGTATTCACGGCCTTGCAGATGTAATGCAAGGTGAGATGATTGAACTTCCTGGCAATCGCTTTGCTATCGCGTTAAACCTTGACCGTGATTCGGTCGGTGCGGTAGTTATGGGTCCTTACGCGGATCTAGCTGAAGGCGTTAAAGTAAAATGTACTGGTCGTATTTTAGAAGTACCAGTAGGACGTGGTCTATTAGGCCGTGTTGTAAACACTCTTGGTGAGCCAATTGACGGTAAAGGACCTATCGATAACGATGGTTTTGCTCCAGTTGAAATGATGGCACCAGGCGTAATCGATCGTAAATCTGTTGATGAGCCTGTTCAAACAGGTATTAAATCAATCGATGCAATGATTCCAATTGGTCGTGGTCAACGTGAACTTATCATCGGTGACCGTCAAATTGGTAAATCTGCTATCGCATTAGATGCAATCATCAATCAGAAAAATACCGGTATTAAGTGTGTATACGTAGCTATTGGCCAAAAAGCCTCTACTGTTGCTAACTTAGTTCGCTCACTAGAAGAGCACGGCGCGTTAGATAATACTATCGTTGTTGTTGCTGGTGCTGCTGAAGCTGCTGCACTACAGTACTTGTCAGCATATTCTGGCTGTACTATGGGCGAATACTTCCGTGACCGCGGTGAAGATGCACTAATCGTATATGATGATTTGTCTAAGCAAGCAGTTGCTTACCGTCAAATCTCATTACTTTTACGTCGTCCGCCAGGCCGTGAAGCATACCCAGGTGACGTTTTCTATCTTCACAGTCGTTTACTTGAACGTGCTGCTCGTGTAAACGAAGCATACGTTGAACGTTTTACTAACGGTGAAGTAAAAGGTAAAACAGGTTCATTAACTGCCTTACCTATCATTGAAACGCAAGCGGGTGATGTATCTGCATTCGTACCAACTAACGTAATCTCAATTACCGATGGTCAGATTTTCTTAGAATCTAACCTATTTAACTCAGGTATTCGTCCTGCTGTTAACGCTGGTATTTCTGTATCACGTGTTGGTGGTGCTGCTCAAACGAAAATCATCAAGAAATTAGGTGGTGGTATACGTTTAGCTTTAGCACAATATGCTGAATTAGCCGCATTTGCTCAGTTTGCATCAGATTTAGATGACGCTACTCGTGCTCAATTAGAGCATGGTCAACGTGTTACTGAATTAATGAAGCAAAAGCAATACAGCCCATTGTCAATTGCAGAAACAGCCGTATCATTATTTGCCGCAGAAAAAGGCTTTTTAAATGATATCGAAATCAATAAAGTTGTTGATTTTGAAGAAGCATTACGTTCATACGTAAACAATGAGCACGCTGAGTTGATGGCTACAATCAATGAAAAAGGCGACTATAACAAAGATATCGAGTCTGGTTTAGCGAAAGCGATTGAAGCTTTCAAAGCTACTCAAACTTGGTAATTTAGTTAACCTTTTCGGAGAATAGTCATGGCCGGTGGTAAAGAGATAAAATCGAAGATCGGAAGTGTTAAAAATACACAGAAGATCACCAGCGCGATGGAAATGGTTGCAGCTAGCAAAATGCGTAAAGCGCAAGATAGCATGGCTTCATCACGTCCATACGCTGAAAATATGCGAAATGTGATCGGTCACATCGCGCTTGGTAATCTAGAATATCGTCATCCATATATGGTTGAACGTGAAGCTAAGCGTGTAGGTTATATCGTAGTCTCAACAGACCGTGGTTTGTGTGGTGGTTTAAACATTAACTTGTTTAAACAAGTACTTGCTGATGCTGGTAAACAGCAATCAGCAGGCGCTGAAGTTGAATTTGCTGTAGTGGGTTCTAAAGCTACTTCATTTTTCAACAATATGGGCGCTAAAGTAGTATCACAAATTTCGGGTTTAGGTGACAACCCTTCACTGACTGACTTAGTTGGTAGTGTTAAGGTGATGTTAAATGCCTATGACAATGGTGAGATCGATAGATTGTTCATTGTGTATAACAAATTTGTTAACACAATGACGCAAAAACCAACAATCGATCAACTTTTACCTTTGCCTAAGTCAGATGATGACGCTATTAAGCATCGCTGGGATTACATATACGAACCTGATGCTCAAGCAATACTTGAACATTTATTAGTTCGTTATACAGAATCTCAAGTATATCAAGGTGTGGTTGAAAACCTCGCATGTGAACAAGCCGCTCGTATGGTTGCGATGAAATCTGCAACTGATAACGCGGGTGACTTAATTGATGATTTACAATTGGTATACAACAAAGCTCGTCAAGCAAGTATTACTCAAGAGTTGGGTGAAATTTGTGCAGGTGCAGCAGCGGTATAAGCAAAGGTTCTTTGTTTATTTTTTAGTAAATAAGAGCACAAGATTAGAGGATTAAACATGAGTACAGGTAAAGTCGTCCAAATCATTGGCGCAGTTGTGGATGTAGAATTCCCACAAGATGCTGTACCTCAGGTATATGACGCGTTAAACATAACTGAAGGTGACCTTTCAGGCTTAGTACTAGAAGTACAACAGCAATTAGGTGGTGGTGTAGTTCGTGCTATCGCTATGGGTTCATCAGACGGTTTGCGTCGTGGTCTGACAGTAGTAAACACAGGTGATAACATCCAAGTACCAGTAGGTACATGTACATTGGGTCGCATCATGAACGTATTGGGTGAGCCTATCGATGAAGCTGGCCCAATCGGCGAAGAAGAAAAGTGGTCAATTCACCGCGCAGCGCCAGCTTATGCTGACCAAGCGATGTCTAATGAGCTACTTGAAACTGGTATCAAAGTAATCGATTTAGTATGTCCATTCGCTAAGGGTGGTAAAGTTGGTTTATTCGGTGGTGCTGGTGTTGGTAAAACCGTTAACATGATGGAACTTATTCGTAACATCGCGATCGAGCATAGCGGCTACTCAGTATTTGCTGGTGTAGGTGAGCGTACTCGTGAAGGTAACGATTTCTACCATGAAATGAACGACTCTAACGTACTTGATAAAGTATCGTTAGTTTACGGCCAAATGAACGAGCCTCCAGGAAACCGTTTACGCGTAGCGTTCACTGGTTTGACTATGGCTGAAAAATTCCGTGACGAAGGTCGTGACGTATTATTTTTCGTAGATAACATCTACCGTTACACACTTGCTGGTACTGAAGTATCTGCATTGTTAGGTCGTATGCCATCAGCTGTTGGTTACCAACCAACACTTGCTGAAGAAATGGGTGTTCTTCAAGAGCGTATTACCTCTACGAAGAAAGGTTCAATCACTTCAATCCAAGCGGTATACGTACCAGCAGATGATTTGACCGATCCATCTCCAGCTACAACCTTTGCTCACTTAGATGCAACAGTTGTATTGAGTCGTGATATTGCATCGCAAGGTATTTACCCTGCTATTGACCCACTAGATTCTACATCTCGTCAACTAGATCCATTAGTAGTTGGTACTGAGCATTATGAAACTGCCCGTGGTGTTCAATCAACATTACAACGTTACAAAGAACTAAAAGATATCATCGCCATCTTAGGTATGGATGAGTTATCTGAAGAAGATAAATTAGCAGTGAATCGCGCACGTAAGATTCAACGTTTCTTATCTCAACCGTTCTTCGTTGCTGAAGTATTCACAGGTTCTCCTGGTAAGTACGTATCTCTTAAAGACACTATTAGTGGTTTTAAAGGCTTACTTGCAGGTGAGTTTGATGATTTACCTGAGCAAGCTTTCTACATGGTTGGTTCTATTGAAGAAGCAGCTGAAAAAGCTAAAAACATGTAATGAAGGCTGGTGATTAACATAAGTTAATCACCGATTAGGAGGTCACATGGCAATACTTTCTGTAAATCTTAATGTAGTAAGTGCTGAAGAAGAGTTATTTTCTGGTAGCATTGAATCATTACAGATCACAGGTAGCGAAGGTGAATTAGGCATTATGCCTGGTCACGCACCTTTGCTGACCTCACTAAAACCAGGTATGGCTAGAATCGTTAAGAAAGGCGGTGACGAAGAAGTTATCTATCTTTCTGGCGGTATGCTTGAAGTTCAACCTAATAGTGTAACTGTTTTAGCTGATGTTGCTATACGTGTTGCAGACTTAGATGAGCAACAAGCATTAGAAGCTAAAGAACGAGCTGAAAAGCATATGAATGATCACGGCGATGACGTTGATTATGCAGAAGCTGCTTCTGAATTAGCTCGTGCTGTTGCACAATTACGTGTAATACAAGCTACCAGCAAAAATAGCTAACACTAAGTTTTAGTGATCAATAAAGCGACTTTTACTTCGGTAAACAGTCGCTTTTTTATTGCTTATAAATTGCATATTGTAGATAAACGTTAGTAAATAATTAATATCGGGTTAACAATGAGTTATAGATATTTAACAGCCTATGTTAATTGAATAAAAAAAAATTTATCTAGCTAATAGAACAGTTAATATTAATATGTTGATTTATATGGTCTTTATTTATATTATCTAAAGGTTTAATTTAAACAGCTTTTAATAAAACTTAATAAAAATAAAATAGGGATATATTGTGAATAAAACTAAAATATTAATCAGTTCTATAGCTATAGCTTTTTGTGCATCTTCTGTAAATTCATTTGCCTTTGATAAAACACCTGGTTCGGGTCCTAACCCATTTTCAGATTGTGGTATCGGCGCTGCTTTATTTAAAGATACAAAATGGGCAGCTGTTACATCAAATGTAATTTGGGATATAGGTACTACAGCTGTTACTTCTGCTACAGCAAGCCCAGAAACATGTAGTGGTGCAAATATTATCGCGGCAAAATTCATTATTGATAATTATGATAATATTGTAGAAGAAATTGCCGAAGGTTCAGGCGATCACTTAGCATCTATGTATGGCGTTCTAGGTTGTGACAACAGCGTACAAACTGAAGTTACTGCAAGTATCCGTACTGATATGGTACAAACAATTAACCAAGCTGATTATCAAGATAAAAACTTGGTACAAAAATCATCAGATCTTTATAACATAGTTAACAACTCTACTGTTGTTGGAAATTGTGCAGTAATTTAATGTAATTTTTGTTTTAATAAATAGCTGCTTAAAAAGCAGCTATTTTTATTTATAGCTAAACCTTTCTTATGCAATTAAAAACTATTCTGCTCTGCCTAATTATCTACTGCTGTACTTTCGAAGTTTCTGCTCAAAAAATTAGAGTTTTATCTTATCCAACTGAATTAATTGACTCAATATCAGCTTCAGAAAAATGGCAAAAGCTGATTAAGCTTTCACCAAATTTCGATAGTGAAAATAGTAATATTAATATACATTCACAGCGCTTTTATTTTAGTGAAATGTCAGAGCTAACAGCGAAAAAGGAGCTAATTAAAACCTTATACGCATTTCAAAACACCGATCATCAAAATACTACTGAAGAAAACCCGCAATGTAGATTCCCTGCTAGGTATTATTGGCTAAAAAAGCAATTCGATCTATCTAATGTAAAAGAGGTTGAATGCCATGACTTTTTGGCATGGTCAAAATTATCGTCAACACAGTCATTAAGTTTAATTTTCGCGACAGGTTACTTAGGAAACCCAGCTTCATACTATGGTCATACATTATTAAAGCTAAACAGCGACCAGAATAAAAAACTTAACTTATTAGAAACAAGTGTAAATTTTGGCGCTAAAGTTCCTAAAAATGAAGATCCGATAAGCTATATGCTTAAAGGCGTTGTTGGTGGATACGATGGAAGCTTTTCGCATTCAAGTTACTATTATCACACGCAAAACTATCTTGAAAATGAATTACGTGATCTTTGGGAGTATCAATTAAACTTATCTCAAGATGATTATTACTTTCTAGTTGCTCATATATGGGAGTTGATAGAACAAGATTATATATATTACTTTTTTGATGAAAACTGTGTCTACAGAATGTATGAACTATTTAGTTTATTTGACGATATAGATTTGCCACCAATCAAAGCACCATGGGTGATTCCACAAGAAGTTGTTAGCGCTATTAACTCAGCAACATACAAAGGTGTGCCGTTAGTTTCTAAAGTTAAATATATTCCATCAAGGCAATCGAGTTTTTATAATAAATATTGGCAATTAAATACCAATGAAAAATTATTAATTGCCAAAATAGTTGAGAACCCTGAGCAAATAAATTTACTAAACGCAGAAGCAATAGTATTTCAAGCAAAGCTTAAAATTTTGAGTACTTTGCTAGATTATTATCAATATTTAATTTCTGTAGATAAAGACAATGTAAAGCTGAATAAGCAATCGTATACGCGGGTGTTAACTTATAGATATAACCTAGCACCAGGAAAGGTGAAGTTTAAGGATAAACTAGCGATATCACCCCATTTAGCAAGGCCATCAAGTTACTTACAGTTAGGGTTTATGCATAATGAAAAGCTAGGTAATGGTGTCGCTATAAAATTTAGACCTGCATATTATGATCAGTTAGATGCTGAAAGTGGTCATATTAGAAATGGTGCTCTTAAAATGGGTGAGTTAGATCTTGAATATATAAATAATAAACTTGCCATTAGAGGTTTATCTATATTTGAAGTTATTAGTGTATCAAATCAAGCAACAGGTTTACCTCATGATGGTTACGACGCTTGGAGGCTGTATTTAGGTCTTCAAAAACAAGACAACAAGTGTACAAACTGTGCCGATTTTACTTTCAAAGCTAACAAAGGCTTATCCATCCCTATTCTTGAAAATACCACAGTCGGTGGTTATATAGGCGGTGCTTTTGTCGAAAATTATTTAGATAGAGGTCGAGTGTATATATCTAGTAATTTAACGCTAAACCAATCAATTAATAACGATTGGAATTTTTTGGTAGATCTTGAAGCAAGAAAGTATTTAGAAAACGAACAAGTAACTAAATACAAGGTTAAAGCTGAAACGCGTTATAGAGTTAACTTTAACCATGAATATATAGATTTTAGGCTGATATTAAGTAACGACGAAACTGTGTTGAGCCTTGGCTATTATTGGTAAATATAGCTATTAAATATATTATTAAAACAATAAAAAAGCCGATATCAATAAGATATCGGTTTTTTGTAAAATAGACTTATAACACGCTAGTTACTTACTAAAAGTAAACTCTTTTGGTGGTGTTAAAGCCATTAAGTGTTGTACAAAATAGTCCCAACGTTTTCGCATCATGTAATGCTCTCTAGCAAAGCCATGGCCGCGATTAGGTAGCATAAGCATATCAAAGTCTTTATTTGCTGCTATTAACGCTTCTGCGACCACTAAAGTGTTATATGGTGGTACATTTGTGTCTGTTGTGCCATGCGCTAGCAGTAACTTACCTTTTAGGTTTTCTACGATCAATTGGTTAGCTTGGCTGTCATAGTTAGTTGTATCATCTTCATTTTTAACTAATAAACCATGATATTTTTCGCCCCATTCATCGGCATAGTTTCTATTGTCATGATTTCCCGCTTGAGAAACAGCAACAGAATAAAAATCAGGGTAAGTTAATAAAGCGCGAGTCGAAGCAAAACCACCACCTGAATGCCCCCATATTCCTACACGATTAATATCAATCCAGCTATTTTTTGCTGCTAGTTGTTTAATCGCGGCAACTTGATCTGGAATCCCACTGTCACCCATATTTTCATAGTAAAATTCATGAAAGTTTTTTGAACGACCCGGCGTACCTAAAGCGTCAATTTCTATAACGATAAAACCAAGTTCAGCGATGGCTTGATTATCGCCTCTGGCTGATCTGAAGTGGCGACCACGAATACTGCCTACTTGAGGGCCAGGATATAAATAATTTACCACGGGGTATGACTTATTGGCGTCAAAATCACTAGGCTTATACATTAAACCGTAAATGTTATGTTCGTTATTGCGATCTTTTACTATAAATGGACTTGGAGCCTCCCAACCTGTAGCGGTTAGATCATCAATATTCATTTGCTCAACAATAAAACCTGACTTATTAATAGTACTGCGAATAAAACTGATTTCTGGTTGGGTTGGCGTAGATACACGATCTAAAAAGTAATCTGCACTTTTACTTAACGTAATGCGGTGATGCTTTTTCTCAGGCGTTAGTAAGGTTAAATCTGAACCATCTTTATTGATACTGTAAAGATAATGAAAATAAGGATCTCCACCCTCTTTACCTGCTCCAGTAAAAATTAATTTCCCCGTTTCTTGATTAACATTCAGTAAAGCTAAAACGGTCCAGTCGCCTTTAGTTATTTGATTTTTAATCTTGCCTGTTTTAGCATCAACTAAATATAAATGTCCCCAGTTTGAACGTTGCGAAAACCAAATAAACTCATGGCTTTTATCAAGATATTTCCAGCTAATATCACTCACACCCGATTCGAAAAAGCTCTCAGCTGTTTCAGTGAAAACGGTTCGAACTTTACCTGAGGTGGCATCGGCTATTTTTAGTGTTGCTTTTTTGTGATCACGAGATGATGAAACAAAGGCAAAATGACGGCTATCGCTCGACCAATCAATATCTAACAAACTACCATCGCTACCAGCAACATGATCCGTTATGGTTGACCTATGGTCGTCTGCAGGCATGTCGAGAACAACAACACTTGCTTTCTCGATATCAATCACTACACGGTGGATTTTAAAAATGTTTTCATCACCAGGTAATGGGTACTTCCAAACATCAATTTTAGGGTGCCCTACCGCAGTAGACACTATACCCATTTCACCAACATTGCGGCCATCATGTTTAAAGGTAGTGAGTTTTTTTGAATCAGGGGACCATTTTACTACCGGTTTTTTACCGCGAATCCAACCCGCATTATTAGTTGCATAAGCAAAGTTTTCTATACCGTCTGTGGTTAATTGCTTTTCGCTATTATCGTTAAGGTTTCTAAGCCACAAATTATGTTCACGAATAAACACCGCTTGTTCACCATTAGGTGCAACGAGTTCGTTACTTTTAAAGGCACTTTCATTTACTTGGCAGGTATAGTTCTGAATATTACATTGGTAAAAGTTGCTATCTACTTTTAACGAAATAAGCCCATCAGATATAAAATCGATTCGACTGAAAGGTAAGTCTGTTTGGCTAACTTCTTGTTCGGTAACTCTTGCTAATGCTTTGGCAAGCTTTTGATGATTAAAAGCTAATTTCTTGGCTTTTGTTTTAGTATCAACAATAAAGAATTGTTTGCCATTTTTGGTATGGCTTTGATAAACAAGTTTATCGTCTTTAGTCCAATTGGGTTTTTCAACTGTGCCGTAAACTAATGCTTCAGTATGTTGAGCTAATTGGCGTTCTGCTTGTTGATATTTTTCTATGTCGAGAACTTCGGCGTTAACATTAAAACCTAAGCACGCTATAGCAGCTGCTGCATTTATCGTTTTTATTTTTGAAACCATGAATAACCTTTTATTTAATAGCTATAAAATAGGATTTTTTTATATTCTATCACTTCTAATATATTTGCTTTGTAAATAATCGTTCAACAGAATAATCTTTACGATAATTAGCCATCAAGCCGTTATCAATTGTTATATTTCATTCGCTTTAGACTAAAGTCTACCGTATTTTTCACCCATTTTAGACTTAGGTCTAATTTATAAGTCATCGCTGATTCTCTAGTGTTAATAACACCATATATAGCTTCGATTAAATTTTATCGAAGAGATTAATTAGAGAGTCATATGCTTAACAAGCAAGAACTACATGCCGAATCAACGCCATTGTCGTGGCTACAATCTAATAATGGTGAATGGCAGTATTTTGTTGATGAAAGTTTATTAAAAGCAAGCACCGTATCGGTTAGTGAACCAGATTATATTTGGATAGTTTCTCAAAATACGGTTAGTCATAAAGTATGTGGCTATCGAATTGCTAACCAGACGATGGAAAATTTTATTGAGCAGTTAGCTGGGGTTGAACAAGCCGTTGTAATTGGCGTTCCTCATGAAACTAAAGGTAATGCGCTTCATGTTTTTATTGAATTAAGCCATTTAAACATTGAAAAAGCTACGTTATCAAATGCTATCAATGCCAAACTTGCGGGCGGTATAGGTGAGTTTGCCTATGTTGATGCTATCAATTTTGTTGAAGCACTTCCTCTTGATAAAAACAAAAAAAATCTCAGAAAAGAACTTAAATTACAAACTATTAATTTAAAGTGTGCAGCATAAAAAATATAAAAATAAGATAACGATTTGTTAAATATTCACATAATTAATACGTTATTAAAACTTAATTAATAAAAACACTGCCAGAGCTTATCTGTTGTTGCTCTATGGTTAATAACACACGGGGAAAGTAAAAATGTTAAATAAGAAAAAGCTTTTATTAGCAACAGGTTTATTGGCTATGGCTGGCAGCGCAAGCGCTGGTTATGAAATTAAATTATCTGATAACGACACTGTTACCTTTGGTGGCTATATCAAATTAGATGCACGTTATGTTGACGGTGATATTAACAGTATTACTAATGACTATTGGGTTGGCGCGGGTACAGTAGGCGATATTTCTCGCACTAGCTTTCGTGCAACCGAGTCTCGCTTTAACACTAAATATGTTCATGGTGATATAACGGGCTTTATTGAACTTGATTTTCATGGTGGTGGCGGTAACGAAATTGTATCGAATTCAGCAAGCCCAAGATTACGTCATGCATTTATTAAATATAAAAACATATTAGTGGGACAAACTTGGTCAACGTTTGTTAATACCAGTGCTTTAGCTGAAGCGGCTGATTTTGCCGGCCCACTAAATGCTGCGGCGTTTATTCGACAAGGCCAAGTTCGTTATACTCATGGAAACTTTCAAGTTGCAATAGAAAACCCTGAGTCAGATAAAGGTGATCCAAGCCAAGATAAAATGCCAGATGTTATTGCTAAATATACCTTCAAAGGTGATTGGGGTAATGTTTCTGTTGCGGGTTTAGCTCGACAATTAAACACAGTTGGTGGTAATTCTGAGTCGGCATTTGGTTATGGCATTGCAGGTAAAATTAACACCTTTGGCAAAGATGATATTCGTTTTCAATTACATGGCGGTGAAACCGGACGTTATGTTGGTGTAGTAGCGGCTCGCGATTTAGTTGGTGAAGAAGTCGAGGAAACTACGTCTTACATGGTTGCTTATCGCCATTTCTGGAATGACGATATTCGCAGTACGGCATTTTTTGGCAAAACAACCACTGAAGTTGCCGATGCTGACAGAAGACATTGGGGCGTAAATATATTTAAGAACTATACCAAAGAGTTATCATTTGGTTTAGAGGTAGGGAATTTTGAATCTGCTGATCAAAATGCCGATTCAGACTATGTACAGTTTTCCGCAAAATACGTACTTTAGTTAACAATCTTGCGTTAGTAAACCTCCCAACCGAGGTTGTTTATGGGGAAGCAATAGCTTCCCTTTTTTTATCTTCAAAATTAAATATGGGCCAATTTCACCTTAAAAACTATATTAAGAATAGTTTCAACGACAGCCCTCAACTTAACTTTGACAGCTAAAGACTGTTTGCTCAATGAATAATTTATTTCTTTAACTTAGCAAATGCATCCGCGAAGGCATTACCCATAGCGGCATTGTTATCAGCCTTTGGTTGTTGAGTTCTGGTTTTATTCTTGTGATGCTGACCTTTAGCATGTTTGTCATTACTTTGTGTTTTATGTGACTTTCCTAATGGCTGGCTTTTCACATGTGGTGTTGCTTCATCTAAACGCATGGTTAAGCTAATGCGCTTACGTTGTGGATCAACTTCAGTTACCTTAACTTTTACCACTTCGCCAGCTTTAACCACTTCATGTGGGTCGCTAACAAACTTATTAGTGAGTGATGAAATATGCACTAAGCCGTCTTGGTGAACACCGATATCAACAAAAGCACCAAAATTAGCCACGTTCGAAATAACGCCTTCGAGTACCATGCCTACTTTTAAGTCGTTAATGGTATTAACGCCTTCTTGAAAGGTTGCTGTTATAAACTCAGGTCGTGGATCTCGCCCCGGTTTTTCTAACTCGTTGATTATATCTTTAACTGTAACTTCACCAAAATTATCGCTAATTAAGGCTGTAACATTAACTTTCTCTAATTCAGCTTTGTTACCCATAACTTCACTGATATCGGCGTTAAGTTGTGTTAACAGTTGCTTAACTAAATCGTAAGTTTCAGGGTGAACACCCGATAAATCTAACGGATTATTACCATTATGAATCCGTAAGAAACCAGCCGCTTGTTCGAAGGCTTTAGGTCCTAAACGTGCAACTTTTTTTAGTTCATTACGGTTGTTGAATCGACCATGTTCATCACGAAAACTTACTACGTTATTTGCCATGGTTTTGTTTAAACCCGACACGCGCATTAATAAAGCAGCAGAAGCACTGTTTAAGTCAACACCCACGGCATTTACACAGTCCTCAATAACGTTGTCTAAGGTCTGGCTAAGTTGGCTTTGGCTTACATCGTGTTGATATTGACCAACACCAATGGCTTTCGGGTCTATTTTAACTAACTCTGCTAAAGGGTCTTGTAAACGGCGTGCAATAGAAACCGCACCACGAATGGAGACATCTAAATCAGGAAATTCTTTAGCAGCAAACTCAGACGCTGAATAAACTGAGGCGCCGGCTTCACTAACAATAACTTTTGTTGGTTTATTGGTTTCTAACTTAGCAATAACATCGGCAATAAGTTTGTCACTCTCGCGTGAAGCTGTGCCGTTGCCAATCGCTACTAGCTCTACTTTATGTTGTTGACATAAATTAACTAAAGTACGTACGGACTTATCCCAATGATTTTGTGGAGCATGGGGGAATATGGTTGCCGTTTGTAATAATTTGCCAGTAGCATCGACTATGGCAAGTTTACAGCCGGTTCTGAGGCCAGGATCTAAACCTAAAGTTATTTTTGCTCCTGCAGGTGCCGCCATCATTAAATCATTTAAATTACGTGAAAATACTTTAATGGCTTCAACTTCGGCTTGTTCGCGTAATTGCCCTAATAGTTCTGTTTCTAAACTTTGGCTAAGTTTTACTTTCCATGTGGTTTGTACAACTTTAGTTAAAAATTCTGCTGCTGCTTGGCCTGTTAAACGTAAATTAAAATGTTCGCTGATCAGTTGTTGTGCACTTGAAAACGCCCCTTCTTGCCCTGGGTCGGTATCAATGCTTAACGATAGTAGCTTTTCGTTACGTCCTCGCAACATGGCTAACATACGGTGTGACGGTACTGATTTTAATAATTCAGAATGTTGGAAGTAATCGCGATATTTTGCCGCTTCATTTTCTTTGCTTTTTATAACTTTACTACACAAGTGAGCTTGCTTAAGAAGGTGGCGGCGTAATTTCTGAATTAAATTAGCATCTTCAGCAAAACGTTCGACTAAAATAAAATGTGCGCCTTCAAGCACTGAGGCAACATCACTAAACCCTTGCTCACTATTGATGAAAGCTATTGCTTCTTGTGCTGGGTTAAGCTGCCAATTGTTATATATTTTATTCGCTAGCGGTTCTAAACCGGCGGTAATCGCTATTTGTCCTTTGGTTTTTCTTTTGGGTTTATAAGGTAAATAAAGATCTTCTAAACGGGTTTTATTATCAGCATTATTTAGCTCGTTGGATAAAGCTGGCGTTAATTTACCTTGCTGCTCAATATTATTGATAATAACTTTTCGACGTTCGGCTAAGTCGCGTAAATAAACTAAGCGTTGGGCAAGGTGGCGTAAATGATTATCATCAAGTCCTTGGGTAACTTCTTTTCGGTAACGGGCAATAAAAGGAACCGTTGCACCTTCATCTAGTAAGTTTATAGCCGCATTTATTTGGCTAGTATTTACATCAAGTTCTTTGGCTATTTGCTCAGCAATGGGCGTCATTTATACGGGATCCTAGATCTTTAAAAGTCTTGTTTTTGTTGGCCTTATTATACACTCAATTACTACTGAGGTGCGATACAGCCAGTAAGTTTTTTCAGCAACCTTAAAAAGCCTAAACCCTAGGTAAGGGCGAAATACAATTTTAATAGAGAAGCAGGTAATTTAGCGTTACAATGTTGTAATACGTTATCAACGGTTGGTGAGTTTATGCTTATTCATCAAGTTGATATAAGTAACTTTATCAATTAAAACGGAAAAATTATGGCTCTCTCTGTTGTTATCTTAGCGGCGGGTAAAGGCACTCGCATGCGCTCTGCTTTACCTAAAGTTCTTCATCCTGTTGCTGAAAAGCCTATGGTATCTCATGTTATTGACGCGGCGCGCCAAGTAGATAGCGAAAATATTTATTTAGTTTATGGCTTTGGTGGCGATGTACTTAAAGCTAAAGTTACCGGCGATGATTTAACTTTTGTTGAACAGAAAGAACAATTAGGCACTGGCCATGCGGTTGATATGGCTTCACCTTTTTTAGCTGATGATGAAGATGTTTTAGTGCTTTACGGTGATGTACCGTTAACGAAAGTGAGTACATTACAACGCTTAATTGTTGCAAAACCAGATAATGGTATGGCGCTATTAACGGTACATTTAGCCAACCCAACCGGGTACGGACGTATTATGCGTGATAGTTCAGGCACGGTAGTTGGTATTGTTGAACAAAAAGATGCTACAGCTGAGCAACTACTAGTTAATGAAGCTAATACCGGTATTTTATTAGCTAATGGCGGCGATTTAAAACGCTGGTTGGCTAATTTATCTAGCGATAATGCGCAAGGCGAGTATTACTTAACCGATATTATTGCTGCTTGTCATCAAGAAGGTAAACTCATTACCACTGCTCATCCAGATAGTGAAATTGAAGTAGAAGGCGCTAATAATCGCGTGCAACTTGCAGGTCTTGAAAGAGCTTATCAATTAAGAAAAGCTGAAGCGTTAATGATTGCAGGCGCAAGCTTACGTGATCCTAACCGCATTGATATTCGTGGTAATGTTAGCGTTGGACAAGAAGTGGTGATTGACGTTAACTGTATTTTCGAAGGAGATGTACAAATTGCTGATAATGCCATTATTGGCGCCAACTGTATTTTGAAAAACTGCAGTATCGGGCAAGGTGCTGAAATTAAGCCTAATAGTATGATCGATGGCGCTATAATTGGTGAATTAGCTTCAGTTGGCCCATTTGCTCGCATACGCCCAGGTTCAGAGCTGATGCGCGATTCTCATATTGGTAACTTTGTTGAAATGAAAAAAACACGCTTAGGCGAAGGCGCAAAAGCTGGACATTTAAGTTATTTAGGCGATGCGGAAATTGGTGCTAAGGCTAATATTGGTGCCGGTACTATTACCTGTAATTACGATGGCGTAAATAAAGCAAAAACTATTATAGGTGCTGGTGCATTTATAGGCTCAAATGCTTCGTTAGTTGCACCTGTTACTATTGGTGAAATGGCAACAACAGGAGCAGGTTCGGTTATTGTTAAAAACGTTGATGATAACGAGCTTAGTGTAGCTCGTGGTAAGCAACGTAATATTGCTGATTGGAAACGCCCATCTAAAAAATAAATCAAAGCATGAAAGGATCTTTTATTACACTGTTTTTGTTGAGGTTAATTTTCATAAATATTTTATTTATGAATTTTGTGCGAGCTGAGTCAGCTTTAACGGCTGTTGCAGCCGAACACCCTATGCTGCAATATTATGAAAATAATGAAATAAAAGGTCCAAGTGCAGAAATTCTCAAATTGCTATTATTGCAAAGTGAATTGCAAGCCCCATTTGAACTGCTACCTTGGTCTCGAGCATATAATACAGCTTTAAATCGAGAAAACACCCTTGTTGTTAGCATGATAAGAACACATGCCCGTGAAAATCAGTTTCATTGGCTAATTAAAGTTAGTGAACTTGTTCGTGGTTTTGTTTCACTGAATAGCCGTCCTGAAAACACTATTCAAAACTTAGAGGAAGCAAAATCTAAAACCACTGTTGTAATAAGGGATAGTTATGGCTATCACTCGTTAGTGAAATTAGGCTTTAACGAAGAAACTAACCTTTATGTTGTATCATCTTTAAAGCATGGCATAGCACTATTTTTATCAGGTAAAGTAGATTTAATTTTTGCCGACCCGAATGTATTAACCGATTTCTTTGCAGAGCAGCAACAAAATGCTCAAACGTTATTTTCTGTTCTTGTTTTACCAGAAACACGTCGAGATAGTTATATTGCAGCGAATATAAACACAGAAAGCGGCATACTCGAAAAACTGAAGCGTGCTGCAGATAAATTACGTACCGACCCCGGCTATCAATATTATCTGGCTTATAAAGCCTTGAAAGAAGATTAGATCTTAGATAAATATTGTTTTTATTTTCAGCTTTTGTTCTAATAGCTAAGTTTTAAACCGAAACTTTTAAGAGTGTAAACGAAAGCAATGTCAAAACGAAATACCCAACAGCGTCGTCATACCATTATTGCAGAATTAAGCAACTTAGGCGAAGTAAGTGTTGATAGCCTTGCAAAAATGTTCGATACCTCAGAAGTTACTATTCGTAAAGATTTAGCCGTATTAGAAAACAGTGGTTTATTATTGCGCAGATATGGCGGAGCCGTACCCTTGCCTCATGAAATTACTGAACCTAAAACAGAAAAAGTTTCGAAACGAAAGGTTATTATAGCAAAAACAGCTGCATCGTTGATTCGTGATCATAACCGCATTATTTTAGATAGCGGCAGTACAACATCTGCCCTAGTGCGTGAGTTAAGTGCTAAACAAGGCTTAGTGGTTATGACTAATTCGCTAGCAATAGCGTCTGATTTACATGCGCTTGAAAACGAACCGACATTATTGATGACCGGGGGTACTTGGGATACACATTCTGAATCATTCCAAGGACAGATTGCCGAAAATGTATTGCGTTCTTACGACTTTGATCAACTATTTATTGGTGCCGATGGTCTTGATTTAGCGCGTGGTACAACAACCTTTAATGAACTTTTAGGTTTAAGTCGCGTTATGGCGGAAGTGTCGCGAGAAGTTATTGTTATGCTAGATTCAGAAAAACTTAATCGAAAAATCCCTAATTTAGAATTACCTTGGGGGAAAATTCACACGTTAATAACAGATGCAGACATGCCTGAAGACGTGAGAAGTGAAATAATTAAACAAGGCGTTAACCTCGTTATTGCCAGTTAAAAGGACAAGAATATGTGTGGAATTGTAGGTGCTGTCGCACAGCGTGATGTAGCAGACATTTTAGTAGAAGGTTTAAGGCGATTAGAATATCGTGGTTACGACTCTGCTGGTGTTGCAATAATTGATAATAACAACAAACTTATGCGAGCTCGTCGTTTAGGTAAAGTACAAGAGCTTGCTGATGCATTGCATGCTAACCCATTAGCTGGCGGAACAGGTATTGCGCACACACGTTGGGCAACGCATGGTGCGCCAAGTGAAGTTAATGCTCACCCGCATGTTTCTTCAGAAACAATAGCGGTTGTGCATAACGGCATTATCGAAAACCACGAAAGCTTGCGCACACGTTTACAAGGTTTAGGTTACGTTTTTACATCGGAAACAGATACCGAAGTTATTGCACATTTAGTTCATCATGAATTAAAAACAGCAGAAAACTTATTAAGCGCTGTTCAGGTTAGTGTAAAACAGTTGGAAGGTGCTTACGGTACCGTTGTTGTTGATACTCGTGATAAAGATCGTGTAATCGTTGCGCGTTCAGGTAGCCCTTTAGTGATTGGTTATGGTGTTGGTGAAAACTTCATTGCTTCTGATATGTTGGCGTTATTACCCGTTACGCGTAAATTCTCTTTCTTAGAAGAAGGCGATGTCGCTGAAGTTACACGTTTTGAAGTTAACATTTTTGATACTGATGGTAAGTCTGTAGAGCGAGAAGCAAAAGAGTCGGAAGTAAGCCATGACTCTGGTGATAAAGGTGAATACCGTCACTACATGTTAAAAGAAACTTACGAGCAGCCAACCGCAATTCGTAATGCTTTAGAAGGTCGTTTATTAGGTAATGTACTTGATATTCAAACCTTTGGCGATGGTGCTGACGCTATCTTCCAAGAGATTGAGCATGTACAAATTATTGCCTGTGGTACCAGTTACCACTCAGGCATGGTTGCCCGTTACTGGTTAGAAGCCTTAGCCGGTGTTTCATGTAATATCGAAATAGCCAGTGAGTTTAGATATCGTCAATCGCATGTGCCGAAAAATGCTTTATTAGTAACAATTTCACAGTCAGGTGAAACGGCTGACACCCTAGCTGCTTTACGTTTAGCTAAAGAAATTGGTTACCGTGCGAGCTTAACTATTTGTAACGTTGCAGGCTCTTCATTAGTTCGTGAATCTGATTTAGCCTTTATGACTAAAGCTGGCGCAGAAATTGGTGTAGCTTCTACTAAAGCCTTTACTACGCAACTCGTTGGTTTATTAATGATGACATTAGCCATTGGTCAACATCATGGTATGTCGTCAGAAAAGCAAAACGAAATAGCTCAATCGTTAATGACCTTGCCAAACAAGCTTGAAGAAGTATTGGCTTTAGCCGGTTCAATTGAAGACTTAGCAGAGGATTTTGCTGATAAGCATCACGCATTATTTTTAGGTCGTGGCGATCAATACCCAATTGCAATGGAAGGCGCATTGAAGCTGAAAGAAATTTCATATATTCATGCTGAAGCCTACGCAGCAGGTGAGCTTAAACATGGACCATTAGCGTTAATTGACGCCGAAATGCCCGTTATTGTAGTAGCACCTAAAAATGATTTAATTGAAAAATTAAAATCTAATGTTGAAGAAGTTCGTGCTCGTGGTGGCTTAATGTACGTGTTTGCTGATGCAAGTGCTAACTTTAGCAGCGACGATACAATGAAGGTTATTAATGTGCCGCATTGCGATGACATTATTGCTCCTATTGTTTACACCTTACCATTACAGTTATTGTCTTACTATGTGGCGATAATTAAAGGTACAGATGTTGACCAACCACGTAACTTAGCGAAATCAGTTACAGTTGAATAGCATTTGATTGTTATTTCATGCCGCTTTAATAGTTAATTAATTTGGTACCAAATACCTCATTTTGGTACCAAATTAAAACGATAAACCCCAAAGTTTATAAAGCTAAAATTCATGACAAGCTATGGCTTTATCAACAGCTTAAAATAGTTTAAACCCTTCTTACACTTTAAAAATTTTATTTAACATTCCAGCAAGACGTACACCTGCTTTAGACATTTGTTGATTTAACAATGGTGTATTTTTAAATACGTATTGATAGCTTAATTCTTTATCTTCAGGAAAGTTATATACGTTGGCTCTTATAGCTTTGGAGTCTTTTGCCCAATCAAGATATTTAGCGCTTTGCCATAATTTAATGGTATCTGCAGAGTAATTATTTAAAAAATTAGCATACTCTGTGTAAGACAGCTTTTGATTTTCGATAATAGCAGAATCCCATACTGCATGAAGATTTTTGGACTTTCCAAACCATGTTACTTTTATATCATTGCCGCCACGGTCGTCTCTGCGGCCAACATGTAATGGTTGGTGTATATCTCCAACAAAATGTATGTAAAAGGCTAATGCTTGCCACTTCTCTTCCTTACTTATGGTGTTATCGCGAAGCTGTTTTTCAAAGTCAGACAAGGCTTTTAATACATCGCCTGATTTACTTCTGCTTAGTCCGGTAAATGACTCATCATCATCTACTGAGATATAATGCCAAGGCTTGGCATGGTCCCAATGTTTATCTGAACGAATAGTGTCAGGCCAGTTTGCTAATTTTGCTAATGGATCACCATTAGTTATTTCCATCAGTACCTTTTTAACGTCAGGGTCTAAGTTATCTTCAGCGATTTTTGCCACTATACGATGCCCATTAGGCCCTAATGCTGAAGCTGATTTCATCGGTAAGTTAGCTAATATGGTTATCATGACAACCATAAACATTTTGTTAATCATTTATCGTCCTTTTCCTTTAGTTTGCTAAATTTTATAGATTGATACAATTTTATCGCTATATTGCTTATCTAGGGAGAAATATACAACTAGTTGTCGTTGTTTATTTCATAACACCACTGTTTTATAAATTTACTTAATTCTCTTCATTGCTCTGCAACTTATACAAACCTGTCTGTAAAAATTTCAATTAATTAATATGAAATCTGTAAAGTAATTTAGATGTGATTAATTTAAATCTTTATATAACATGTGTTTATGTTTTATTTTCTATCTGGCACGATTAAAGCATTAAGTTACTCGTAGTTCGAAACTAAATTAATTAAAGGGGAATACTATGTTGAACTGGGCACTTACATTTTTAGTTGTTGCTATCGTTGCGGCAATATTTGGCTTTGGTGGTATTGCAGGCGCAGCAGCTGGTATTGCTAAAATTATATTTTTCATCTTCGTTGTATTATTGGTTATTTCATTAATCGCTAATGCCATTCGTGGTAAATCACCAAAACTTTAAGGAAAAAATTATGACTTTTATTAAAAAATTATCAACAACAATGATCACGCTTGTAGCAGTATTAGGTTTAGCGGCATGTAGTGGCGATAAAGCAGAAACCGCTGGTGAGAAAGTAGATGACATGGTACATGATGCCGGAAATGCTATGGAAGATGCCGGTGATAAAGTAAGTGACATGGCAACTGATGCTGGTAATGCTGTTGAAGACGCTTGTGAAAATGTAAAAGAAGGTGTAAAAGCTGACGATACAGACTGTTAATCTACAGTTAAGAAATAAAAAGGCCTTTCTAGGCCTTTTTTTGTGACTGTTTTTCATCGAATTTATAAAGTTAGCGATAAAAACATTGGCAATATATTTCAACTTTTACTACCGACTAACATTCAGGTAATAAGCATCAATTACAGATCCGCACTTAACTTGAAGCGTTATCTTCATTGAATGAAAATTCAACCTTGGCATAAGTAATCTTTACAATAGCCTTTGTACTTTCTATACACCATTGATATTTTTTAAAGTTAAATAACTAAATATCAATGGCTTAAATTAGGCTCGATACTTGCTACTTAATGCTCACAATAGATAAAAAGGAAGTAATAATGATTACAGTAAGCAACTCAGCCTATTTGGGGTTTTACTTATACTTATTGATGGTACTTGTTCAGTGGGCAGTAGCAACTTTTAGTAAAGCTAAGCAACCTAATGCTATTCCTGGCAAAATTGACGAAAATTTATCCCACGATAGTTTTGTATTTAGATCACACCGCACTTTTGAAAACACGCTAGAAAACAGTGCGCTATATGTAGGCACGGTTCTTTTTGCTTTTGCTCTTAACCTTCAAAGCCCTATTTTTGCTGTTTGCGTATGGGTTTATCTTGCCGCGAGAATTATCCATATGGCGTTGTACTATGCTATTGCAACCGAGAAAAACCCAAGCCCACGTACTTATTTCTTTTTAATTGGTGTAGTTGCCAATATCACCATGTTGGTAATGATTGGACTAAGGTTAATTGCATTTTAAATTTTTTATTCATTTACATAATCGAATAGAAATCTTAAATACTATAAGGAAACAGATAATATGAAAAAAACATTAATTATTGGTGCCAGTGGCCAAATTGGTAAAAAATTTACCCAACTTATGCTTGATGATGGTAATCATGTTGTTGCGCTTGTTCGTGATAAAAGTAAATTATCAGCTATTAATAATGAAAATTTAACGATTGTTGAAGCCGATCTCACTAAAGATTTTGGTAAGGCATTTAAGCAATGTACCAATGTGGTTTTTGTCGCTGGATCTGGTGGTAATACAGGAGCAGATAAAACCATGTTAATTGATTTATGGGCCGCATGCCGAGCGGCTGATTATGCAAAAGCTAATGCGATTGAGCACTTTATATTAGTCAGTTCAATCGGTGCTGATGCACCGTCAGAAGGCTCAGAAAGTATGCAACCTTACTTAATTGCCAAACACATGGCTGACGAACATTTAATGCGTAGCGGGTTGCACTACTCTATTGTTCGTCCTGGCACATTAACCAATGATGCTGCTAAAGGAAAGTTTACAATAACAAGGCCCGCGCAAAAAGAAGATGCAATTATTACACGAGATGACGTTGCTAAGGCACTGTTATTTATTGTTAATAATTCACCTAAAGCAAACACAGTAACAGAACTATTTAATGGTAGTAAAAGCATTGATGAAGTAATGAAATAGACATTTAATATTTTTGAGCCCTGCTCAATTTATATAAATGACTATGATGCTATATTGATTGAGATCAGCATTAAGCAATAACGCGACTAAAAAGTCGCGTTATTGCTATTTAGGGCTTAGGTTATGGGGACTCATTAGCCCTATTGGCAATTTTAGTGCAATCCCAACCTGTAAATCTCACACTTCATCGTGAATATTTTTCATGCTCATTGGTTTACTTATTAATAAGCCAAAATAAACCATATTTATTTATCATTAAATCAAGGGTTTACCTGTATTTTTTAATGTTAAATGTGGCTTTAGCCTTGCAATGCTCTGTATATCTAACGCGAAAAGAGGTCAAAAAACTAATGAGTAATTCAATAGAGACGATCAACCCCTTTACCGAGGAAAAGATTAAAGAGTATAACTTGCTGACACATGGCGAGGCTAAGCTTGCCTTAGAAAATGCCGATCAGAGTTTCAATAAATGGAAGCTTGTTGACGTTGCAGAGCGAGCAAAGTTAGCGCTATCGCTAGCGCGAGTGATAGAAGACAATCAGCACGAGTTAGTGCAACTCATGGTTGACGAAATGGGTAAAGTTAAATCCCAAGGTGAGCAAGAGGTAGCGCTGTGCGTTGAAATCTGTAAATACACGGCTAGCATTGCTGAACAGGCACTGGCTAACGAAGAGCGCGATTACGAACAAGGTAAAGCACTGATCACTTATCAACCTATTGGTGTTATTTTAGGAATTCAGCCATGGAACTTCCCTTTATATCAGGTGATGAGATATAGCATTACTAATGTAGTTGCCGGTAACACTACCGTGATGAAACATGCCTCTAACGTATTTGGTATGGCAGAAAAAATTCAATCATTATATGAGCAAGCTGGATTTCCCAAGTATGTTTACCAGTCGTTACTTATTGATGGTGAAACTGCCAGTAAGTTAATTAGTCATGATGCTATTCAAGGGGTTACTTTCACCGGTAGCGATGAAGTTGGAAAGTTGGTAGCAGAAGAAGCAGCTAAACATAGTAAAAAGACAGTATTAGAACTCGGTAGCAATGACGCCTATATGGTTTTAGATGATGCAGATATTGCGCTAGCGATAGCAACCTGTGTAAAAGGGCGAGTTATTAATAATGGTGAAACCTGTGTTTCTGCAAAACGTTTTATTGTCACCGAAAAAAACTATGATGAGTTTAAACAAGGCTTTAAAAAAGCGATGATGCAGCTAAGATTAGGCGATCCTTGGGCAGATGAAACTGATTTAGGCCCAATGGCGAGAAAAGACTTACGTGAAAAATTACACCAACAAGTTACTGAATCTATTAAGCGTGGTGCAACGGTAGTTTGTGGTTGTGATATTCCTGAGGGAGAAGGTTTCTTTTACCCTGCATCTATTTTGGAAAACGTAAAACCTAATATGCCGGCATATGATGATGAGTTATTTGGTCCTGTTGCTGCGCTTATAAAGGCGAGTGATGATGAAGAGGCAATGCGAATTGCTAATGACTCTCGCTATGGCTTAGGCGGTGGTATTTTCTCTAAAAACGAAGAACGAGCTGTTGAGCTTGCTCAGAAACACTTTAACACGGGTATGGTTAACATAAATGGCTATGGTTTATCGCAACCAAACCTACCTTTTGGAGGAGTGAAAAACAGTGGTTATGGTCGAGAGCATGGTGGTTTTGGTTTAAAAGAATTCGTTAATATTAAATCAATAATGATTAATAGACCAACATCATAACGAAGCACGAGATTGTTTTATTTATAATCAAGATGCTCAATGTAAGTTGGGCGTTTTTAAAGTCAAATTATAGTAGGTTTTCTTAAAATTTAAGCCGTATTAACGGTTAAATCATTCACTTAAAAACTACGTGTTAAAACCTGCAGATAACAAGCTGCGCATAGACACCCTGATTAGGGTTGTCGGCATTAAATGGTGATAAAGCGAAAGATACAGACTTTTAAGTGCTCACTTGGTAGTTACACAAAAAGGCCTTTCTAGGCCTTTTTTATTGCCTGAAAAGCAAGCGTATTGATATTAGTGAACCTTTAGTTTATTTAAATGAATGCTATTCTTGTATAGTCGGTAAATATTTTACTTGCTTTGGCTGTTATTGATATATAATAAAACTTATAAACGCTCGTTAATTAATAATTTTCAGTAGGTTATGAGTGATTTTTAGATGAAATAAGTAATAAACTATGTTTATAGATATCTAAAAAATTAACCTGAGAAAATCATTCATTAAATGAAGAGGGTTTATTTTTAAGTTATTGCAGCAATATTTAGTTTTAGTGATATAGCTGATTCAGTTATTGGTATTATAAAAATATATTTTATTTTCTTAGGGTTGCCGATTATGTCTTTAATCGGGCATGCAATTCGTGGAAAATAACTAAAAATCTAGGGAATAAAAATGACATTTATTAAAAAATTATCAACCACACTTATTTTATCTGTTGCTATGTTTGGTTTAACAGCATGTAGCGAAAAAGAAGCAGAAAAAGCGGGTGACAAAGTTGAGTCTGTTGCACAAGATGCCAGCAGCACTATGGATAAAATGAAAGACAGTGCCGGTAATGCACTTGAAGCCGCTGGCGAAAAAGTTAACGAAATGAAAGACAGTGCTGGCGATGCCCTTGAAAGTGCTGGCGAAAAAGTTAGTGACATGAAAGACAGCGCAGGCGAAAAAGTATCGGCATTAAAAGATGATGCAGGCGAAGCAATGGAAAAAGCCGGCGATAAAATTGGCGATATGAAAGATAGTATCAGCAACAAATTTGGTGATATGAAAACTGATGCAGGTAATGCTATTGAAGATGCTTGTGAAAAAGCAAAAGAAAGTGCAGATGCTGAAGACGAAGATTGTTAATTCTTTAACAATGTTATAAAAAAAGGCCTTTAAGGCCTTTTTTATAGGCAATTTATGACGATGATACTAACTGCGCTCCCCCACACTTCGCTAATTTAATGTGGGGAAATGCAGGCGTTAATTAGGCTAAGTCAAAGCGATCGGCGTTCATCACTTTTACCCAAGCGGCAACAAAATCGTGTACAAACTTTTCTTTATTATCATCCTGCGCATACACTTCGCTGTAGGCACGCAGTATTGAGTTAGAACCAAAGATTAAGTCAACACGAGTTGCTGTCCACTTAACTTTATCTGTTTTTCGCTCACGAATTTCATATAACTTATCGCCTACAGGCTGCCACTTATAGTTCATATCCGTTAAGTTGACAAAATAGTCGTTTGTTAAAGCACCTTCGTTTTCTGTGAATACCCCATGTTTGGTACCTCCGAAGTTAGTACCTAACATACGCATACCACCGATTAAAACGGTCATTTCATGAGCGGTTAATCCCATTAATTGAGTTCGGTCAAGCATGAGCTCTTCAGCGCTAACTTTATAATCGCCTTTGAGCCAATTACGATAGGCGTCATGTAAAGGTTCTAGCACTTCGAATGATTCAACATCAGTGAGTTCATCCGTGGTATCACCACGACCAGGCGCGAACGGCACGTTTACTTCAACACCCGCAGCTTTTGCTGCTTGTTCAATACCGACATTGCCCGCTAATACAATAACGTCAGCAATACTGACACCACTGCTGCTTGCAATGTCTTCAAGTGTTTTTAATACCTTGCTCAAACGCGATGGCTCATTACCTTGCCAATCTTTTTGCGGTGCAAGACGAATGCGTGCTCCGTTAGCACCACCACGTTTGTCAGAGTCGCGATAAGTTCTAGCGCTATCCCAAGCAGTGGCAACCATGTCACTAATAGTTAAGTCACTGGCAGCGATTTTTTCTTTTACAGACTCAATATCATAATCTGTCATACCTGCAGGTACAGGATCTTGCCAAATAAGATCTGCTTGTGGTGCTTCTGAGCCGATATAGCGTACTTTTGGTCCTAAATCTCGATGAGTTAATTTGAACCATGCACGGGCGAAAACATCTGAAAAATATTCAGGGTCTTTAGCAAAACGCTCTGATATTTCACGGTAAGTAGGATCTACCTTCATGGCCATATCTGCATCAGTCATTATTGGCATAGTGCGAATGGATGAGTCTTCAACATCAACGGGTTTATCTTCTTCTTTAATGTCGACTGGTTGCCACTGCCATGCGCCGGCAGGACTTTTTTCAAGCGCCCATTCATGATCTAGTAACATTGAAAAGTAGCCGTTATCCCATTGTGTAGGGTTTGTAGTCCATGCTCCTTCAATACCACTGGTAACGGTATCACGACCAATACCACGCTTAGTTTTATTGTTCCAACCTGTGCCTTGTTCTGAAATGTCGGCAGCCTCTGGCTCTCTTCCAAGCTTTGATGCATCGCCATTACCATGACATTTACCTACGGTGTGGCCACCAGCAGTTAGCGCTACGGTTTCTTCATCGTTCATGGCCATACGTTCAAAAGTAACTCGAATATCATGAGCTGTTTTTAAAGGATCTGGCTTACCGTCAACACCTTCTGGATTAACGTAAATTAACCCCATCATAACTGAAGCTAAAGGATTTTCTAAATCACGCTCACCTGAATAACGGCTGTTTTCACTGTCACTTGTTGCAAGCCATTCTTTTTCTGCGCCCCAATAAGTGTCTTTTTCAGGGTGCCAAATATCTTCACGACCGAAGGCGAAACCAAAGGTTTTTAACCCCATAGATTGATAAGCAATAGTGCCAGCATATGAAATTAAATCTGCCCAGCTAAGTTGGTTACCGTATTTTTTCTTTATTGGCCAAAGTAAGCGACGTGCTTTATCTAAATTGGCATTGTCTGGCCAAGAATTAATTGGTGTAAAGCGTTGATTTCCGGTAGCCGAGCCTCCGCGACCATCAGCAATACGATAGGTACCCGCTGCATGCCAAGTCATACGAATCATTAAACCGCCATAATGACCCCAGTCGGCAGGCCACCAGTCTTGGCTGTCAGTCATTAATGCGTGTAAATCTTTGTTTAGTGCTGCAATATCAAGATTTTTAACGGCTTCTCGATAATTAAAGTCAGCAGCCATTGGGTTCGTTTTACTGTCATGTTGATGAAGAATGTCGAGATTTAATGCTTTTGGCCACCATTGCATGTTTGTCATTGAACTTTCGGTTGCACCACCGTGCATAACAGGACATTTTCCGCTAGCCGTTTTTTTATCATTCATATTCAATTTCCTTGGGTGAATTGCTATAAATATCTTTGGTGATTAGTTGATGTGAAGACATGAGTTCACGCGAGCACATAGCTTACTAAACGTTTTAAATCTTAAGGTATAGACCGATATAAGTAGCAAAAAGTTTCAGATAAATTGTTGTTAAATAATTTAAAAATATTAAAAGCGCCAGTTGTTAAGTGGCGCTCTGTATTGTGTAATACTGTTTTAATCAGCGGTTAACCGTTAGCGGCATCTTGCACCGCTTCACCTGCGCTTTCTATGTCTTTACCGGCGCCTTCGATTGTTGCACAGGCACCTAAAGCACAGCTAAGTAACAATACCGTTAATATAGATTTGATATTTGAAACGTATGTTTTAACTTTCATTTTGCTTTCCTTCTAGGTTGTTAACTTTTTATGATCATAAATATTAAGCTGCGTATTTATTCTCGTTATTTGAGTATGGCGTAATTAAATATTTTCGCTGTTATTTTATCTAGTAACTGAGCTATGCACTGCTTTCATTAGATTCCGCTTTATTTGCACTTTTTTCAGTCGCTTTTGGGCTCAACATGGTATTTAGTTTTTCACCACCTTTAGCACCAAAATCTAGCGTTCGAATTGGAAACGGTATTAATATGTCAGCTTGTTCAAGCGATGACTTTATTTTTACTATCGCTTCATGCCTTGCTTGCATAAATCCAGTTTCGCCTGGGTAATCTATCCAAAACCAAACTAATAAATTGATACTGCTATCAGCAAAACTTTCAGCAAAAACTGCGGTTTCATCTTGTTTGATAACAAAGTCACATTTATTCAATGTTTCTACAATAACCTCTGCAGCCACTTCAGGATCGTCTGCATAAGATATACCTACAGGAACCTCTATGCGCCTAATACCATTAATACTGTAGTTGGTCAGTACGTTTCTAAACATGATCTTGTTTGGCACTACTTCTAATTGACCGAAAAAGGTTTCAACCAAGGTATTACGTAAATTAATGGTTTTAACGGTACCAAAAATTTCTTCTGTTTCTACAATGTCACCGATTTGAAATGGTTTTCTAATGCCCATGGCAATACCTGCAATCAGGTTTTCTGTCATGTCTTGGAATGCAAAGCCTATGGCTAAGCCAATAATACCTGCACCGGCTAATAAAGACGTTACAGTGCCTTGTAGACCCAGAAAGTCTAATGCGACAAAAATACCTGAAAGTAACACCACAACTTTTATAATTGATGATAGTAGGTCGGCAATTTGTATAGAGTCGAGTGCTTTTCTGAGCACTTTGCGGGTAACTTTCCCGACAATTCTGGCGATAATAGAAAATATAATGGCGATGAAAATTGCCACAACCAGGTTGGGCAGGTGTTGAATGCCTGTTTCTAACCAAAGTTGCAGCTTTTCGTTGATAAGTGGCCAGAATTTATCTAACTCAATTAATTTCATTGTTTTCCTTAATGTTGATGTTGTTTGCTTTAGTGCTCATTATTTATTGTTACTTGACCGTGTTATTGAATGTCGTCGTCATCAGAGTCAAACGGAATCGTTATATTGTTCATCTTCAACCTCATTGTATGCTGTACGCTTTAAAATTTAATTAACAATGGCTTTTTATAATCAAGAGTTATGCCACTACATAACTACTTGATAATATTGTTTTATATTTTATTGTTGGCAGATGGTTGCAAGTAACTGTGTAATTTTTACAGGGTAAATTGTTAAGCATGCAAGTGCAGAGGTAGCAGCATAAAAACAGAGTTTATTTCTCGTAATATTGTGTTTATTCTTCGCTACTAAATATATTTAATGATTTTTGCATCACTTCTATAGTTAAACATTGGCTTGAAAACACCTCGCCATCGATGACATATTTAAGTTCATGATTTGCATTTATCACGATTTTTTTAGCGTAAGCATGCTTACTTTGAATTGGCTGTGTTTGTTGAGTTAGCCCTGATAAAGCCAATTCAGCTAAGCTGAGCACATTGTTTGTTATATCTTGTTGAGGGTGTATCCAGGTAACATCAAGTAAACCATCTTTAATATTGGGTGCTCCTTTTCCCTGCGCTAATATGGTTGTAAATGGTGCGGCATTAGCGATAACTAAGCTGGTTGTTTTAATGGTTTGTTCAGGCGCTTCATCTAGCTTTACTTTCAAGTGTAATGTTTCGTTACTGCTTACGGCTTGCCAAAAAGCGTGCAAGTATGCGAATTGACCACCAGCATTCTTCTCTTCTCGGTTAGCGCTAGTAATCATTTTGTTTTCAAAACCTAAACCTGCTAACAGTAGCATTAGGTTGTCGTTACACTTTGCACTGTCAATTTTGGTTTTTTTACCGGCAATAATCACGTCACAGGCTGTACTTAGTGGAATAAATTTTGAGCTAATACCGTAAAGAACATGCGCAAGGGCGTTTGCTGTGCCCATGGGTAAAATTCCCATCGTAATATCTGTGTTGACGAGTTCTGTGGCAACTTCAGTTAATGTACCATCGCCCCCACAGGCAATAATTGTTTTTGCACCGTTTTTTATGGCTTGCTGGGTTAAGCTTCTAGCTGACGTTGTTTGAGTTGTTTCTAAAATATGGCAAACAAAATAAGGTGATAGTCGTTCAATAGTTTCTGCTTTATTTTCTAACCATTTGCCACCACCAGATACCGGATTTGCAATGATCCATATATGCTTTTGTTGCGAGCTAAGGCTATCTTTATTAAATTGCACTAATGCGCGTAGTTGGGCTTTATTGAGTCCTGCGGTAGTGCGTATACCGGTTATTTTGTCTAAAGCTTGAGCTACGGTTAAGTTTTTATTTTTACTTAATAAATATGCTGCCATCACCAAAACTGATCTGCCGCGCCCCAAAGCACAATGGATAACGACACCATGAGTATTTGAAAGTTGGTTTTCAATCCAATGAACCGCTTTTTGTAACTCTTCTGCTTTAGGGCTTTTATGATCTAATACCGGTAGATTGTAATAATCTAATGCTTCGCTCTGTGCTGTCCAATCTAAGCCGTCAAATTCAGCAGTAACGTCTAATATTGCACTAACGCCTTGTTGTCTTAAGTAAGGAATATCAGACGGAAAAAGTCGGCAGGCCAAAAACAAATTATGTTCAATTTTTTGAATAGCAGGTACCTTGTCATACTTTCTCGCCCATGCGTTATATAGCTGAGAGCCTAATAAAAAAGGAATAAAAAGCCACCTAATATAAAAAGGTATGCTGCCATTACTTTTTTTTCTGAAAATCCAAGGTAAATCAAAAATATAGGCTACACTCACAAGTGTTAAAGACAAGCCAATCCAAGCGAAAATAACCTTAATAAACAAACTGCTACTCAATAGAAATACTGCAACAGCTAAAATAGCGGCTATAAGGTAATATTTAACGATAAACATGAGTTTTCTCCTATTTTAGATCGTTAGTTCAGTTGAGCAACGTCAGTTAAAGTAGGGTTGCTTAAATAAATTTTAATTGAATACCAAAACCAATTCGTTGTTGATGATGGTTATAATCAACTAAAGAGTCGCCATAGCCATTAAAGTATTGCATTAGTAACTCGTATCTCTCACTTATTGGATATGAAAGGTTGAGTTCAACACTGCCTTTATTTTCACTGGTTTTTAGGTTGTTTCTTATTAAGGTAATGAGATTGAAACTTCCAAGTTTAGTACCATAGCCAAATTCTGTATGGCCTAAAAATGTGGTGATATCAGGATTATCGTCGCCAGTAGAATCAAAAGGATCATCTTTTGGGTCTTCCTTTATTCGATACCAGGCTTTTAGGTAATAAAATGAGTCTTCATCACTAAACATGGCAGAAGCAAAAATTCTGTTCCAGCTTCGTGAGCGTAAACCACTTTGACCATTTGACTGATGGCTTACGCCAAGACGAATTTGGTTAAATTTGAAACCAGCAAAAGTGAGCTCATTTCTCCAAGAGTAAAATAACTCAGGTTCATAATTGGTTTCTCTAAACGGCTTTGAAGCTTCACCATTGTAAACTTGCCAATATGAAACAGCTGTAAAACCCATGTATAAACCAGATGTGCCGTTTTCTATTTGGTATAACGGTAATTTAACGCTAATTTGGTATTTTGCTTCTATGTTATCAACATTTTCAGTATTTAAACCGGTGGCGCTGAGAGTGTTTGGATTACTAGCATAGGAAAATGGCAAAATATAATTTAGTCTATGCTGTGAAAATGCAAAAGGGTTAGCAATAGCTTTGTTAACAGCCTTCGATCTTTGGTCTAAAATTGAAGGCTGAGCTAAATCATTAGAAACTTCTTCTGCACTTAGGCTAAAGCTTATAATTAAAATAGCGCTTGTTAGTAACGGCTTTATACTCTTTAAAATTTTAATCAATTTGACATCTCTGCTTGATATTGAGTTGCTAACGCTATTTTTTGGCTAGCGCTTAGGTTTTTACCTGCTTGTTGAAAAAATTCTCTTTCTTCTTCAGCTAAGTGATGGGTAACTTTGTGTTGTAATGCTTTCATGGTTTTTAACCAAACAGGCGAATCCATATCGGTTGTTTCTAGCTTGGCAATAAACTCATCTATCTCATGGTGTTCAGCAATGGCATGTCGAGCAAGCTCAATGGTTGTATCAAGCTCCATTAGCGGCATGTAAAAGTGACGCTCTTCGGCAGCAGAATGACGTTTTAATTGGTGTTTTAAGTCGATAAAAAAATCTCTTCGGCTTGCGGAGTCACCCGACGTCTCTACTAATGCTTTCATTAATAAACGTTGTTTTTCATGATCACTACTTAGTGCGGCAAAAATATCCATGGTGTCCCTCTTTTATCATCATTATTTTAAGTACTATTAATACTCAAAAAACTATTAAATAGATCACTTAACAAGGCTTTGCTAGCGCGGTGATTAACTAAGCTTTTATGTAAAATGATCTAACAGACCTACTGCCTTTTACAGTAGGCAGAAATTAATGAGTTTATATAAGCGAGATATATACCAGAATTTTAAAGTCATTAAATTGTTGTTTTTTATGGGGTTTAATGGTGTGTTTGTCGTTAGCTATTTTATTTTTTATAAATAAGAAGCAATATTTACACGCAGGTGAGTAATTATTTTATGATGGTGAGCATGAGCCCAACAAGCTGTTCGCTATATCAGGCCCTTTAAGATTTCCAGATTAATAGGTTTAAGTATCGCTTTATTAATGCCAGCTTGTTTCAAGGAAGGCTCAGGCACAGTAGCGCCACTGACTAATATTAACCTAATATTTGGGTGCGACTGCTTTATCGAATGGGCTAAATCTAAGCCACTTGCATCGGGTAGGTGCAGATCAAGTAATATTGTCGTCCAATTGTTTTCTTTGATAAGTAGATCTTGACATATTTCAGCCGTTTGGGCTTTTACAGCTTCAATACCCAGAGATTCAAGTAATAGCACGGTTACATCTGCGGCATCTTCATCGTCTTCAACCACTAAAAATCGCTGCACACTATTTTGCAATGCACTCGACTGATTTTCTATGCTTAGATAATTAGCTAAGCCTTGGTAAAGTTCGTTTTTGTCGATTGGTTTAGCAACAATATGGTTAAAACCAAGGGCTAATAACTCTTGTTTTACCCCTTTCATGGTTGCAGCGGTAACGGCAATAATGGCGTTATCGAAATTTAACGCTCTTATTTCTTTAATTGCCCGTTTACCGTCAAGCGTGGGCATATGAATATCCATTAAGATCAGATCAAAACAATGATTATTTTCTTTGGCTGATTTACATTGTTCTATTGCTTGTAAGCCGTTAGATGCATAGCTAACCTTAAGGCCAAATGATTGACAAAGTTGACCAATTAATTGCCTAATATCATCCATGTCATCAACAACTAACACATGCCCTTGTAATGGTGTAAGCGCGATAATTTCATGGCTTGTATGCTCTTGTTCAAAAGCCAGTAAAACACGTTCTTGATCAGCAATATCGCCAGGGTCAACAGAAAAAACAAATTCGCTGCCTTGATTAACCACAGAGTTAACTGTTATCGAGCCGCCCATATGTTGAACTAGCTCAGTACAAATGGATAAACCTAAACCGGCACCCTGCTCTTTTCTTGAGATAAAGTCTTCAACTTGCTCAAAGGGTTTAAATATATTACCTAACATATGTTCTGGAATACCTTGGCCCGTATCTGCAACTGAAAATTTCATCAGCTCTTGCTCATTTATAAATTCAGTCCATATAGTTAATGTTACTTGGCCTGTTTCGGTAAATTTTATGCCATTATGAATTAAATTTATTAGTACTTGGCGCAAGCGCACAGGATCGGAATATATTTGCAAAGGTAAGGCATTTTTTGCATGCATTTTTAATGTTAGCCCTTTGTCGGCGGCATGTACTTGCATTAAACAAAAAATATCGGCGATAAAGCTGTCAACATTAATAGTAGAAAAATTATATTCGAGTTTACCCACGGCAATTTTTGATAAATCGAGTACATTATTCAATAGGCCGAGTAAGTGTTGGCCGTTATTTAAAATAATGTTGAGTTCAGGCTCTGCATTTGGCGCTTTATTACTGTTTAATAATATTTCGGTATAGCCCAGAATAGAGGTTAATGGTGTTCGAAGTTCGTGACTTAAATGTGCAAGAAACCGGTCTTTTGACTGATTTTGTGTTTCGGCGTTTATTCGCTCAAGACGCTCGTTTTCTATTTCTTGTCGTGCCAAAGCATATCTTATCGCCCGAGCGAACCTGGCAGTGGTCATTTCGCTTTTTACAAGGTAGTCAACAGCTCCAGCCGCTAAAGCAGATTGATCAAGCGCTTCGTCAGACTGCCCTGTTAGCATAATAATGGGTATTGAACAGCCGTTTTCTGAGGCTCTTTCTAATACGGTTAAGCCATTGTAAGCACCTAGTTGATAGTCTAGTAGGCAAATATCATGCTTACCTAAATTTAGTTGTTCAAGTGCTTTTGTGGGGTTAGTTACCCAGTCAATTTCAAAACTGTGTGACGCTAGCTGATGAAGGTATTCACTGGTAAGGATGAAGTCATCTTCGTCATCTTCAACAAGTAAAACACGAGCAACTGATTTAGGATTTTTGTTCATATTTATTGGCTTTTATAATTTATTCATTCGGTAATTCAACAAACTCTATCCAGTATTTTCCTAGCGCCTTCATGAGCTCAACTAAGCCTTCAAAATTAACGGGTTTAGTAATATACGAAGCAGCGCCTAAGTTATAGCCTTTAACTTTATCTTCTTCTTGTCCTGAAGTGGTGAGTATAACAACGGGAATATTCCGCAGTTCTTCATTTGCTTTAATCTCTTTTAACGCTTCTCTGCCATCTTTTCTTGGCATGTTTAAATCAAGGAGAATTAGTCCTGGTCTGGGTGATTTTTCAGGGTCTGCATATTTACCTTCTCTTTTGAGGTATTCAAGCAACTCAACGCCGTCTTCTACGCAATATAAGTTGTTTCTAACTCGGCTTTCTTGCAAAGCGTCTTGAGTTAGAAGACGATCATCTTCATCGTCATCGGCCATTAATATGGTGAAAGGCTTGCCTGTGCTGTTAAGCATTAATATTTTCTCCGCTTAAATCTATTAAAGTATTATTAAAAGGAATTTCGATTTTGAAACTTGTTCCTTCACCTAAAACGCTAGTTGCCGAAATTTTGCCTCCATGGCGTTCAACAATTCTTCTGCAAATTGCTAAACCAATTCCTGTGCCTTTATATTCAGTTCTAGCATGTAGGCGTTGAAATGGGACAAATATTTTATCAGAAAACTCTTGCTCAAACCCTATGCCATTGTCTTTTACAGTAATAACATGCCATTGTTCTTGGGGTGTTGTTTCTTGGTTATATTGTATTTCTATAACAGGTTTAACGTTATTTTTTCTAAATTTAATCGCGTTAGAAATTAAATTAAGAAAAAGGTGGTGCATTTGGCTTGCATCAGCATTAATTTCGGGCAATTTATCTAGTGTAATTGTTGCGCCGCTTTCTTCGATGCTAATTTCTATATCGCCAAGGGTACTTTCAATGAGTTGTTGTAAAGGAACGTTTTTAAAGGGTTTTCCGCGTGTAGATATACGGGAGAACTCAAGTAAGTCGTTGATTAGGTTTGACATGCGCTCTGCTGCATTTTTCATTCTATCAATGTAGTCAGCACCTTTTTCGTCTAACAGTTGGGCGTAGTTTGTTTGTAACCTATCACCAAATGCTCGAATTTTTCTTAGCGGTTCTTGTAAATCATGTGATGCAACAAAGGCAAAGTCTTCTAGTTCGCGGTTACTGCGCGATAATTCCTCAGAGTAAAGCGTAAGTTCTTTGGTGCGCGCTGCAACTTTATGGGCTAAGTCTTCATTTTGTTGTTCAAGCTGAAGGCGATATTTTAATTCGCTTTTACTACTTAACCGTGCAAAAAATGCTAATCCCAACAGTAAAAGTGTACTGGTAATACCTGAAATGGCGAAAGTAACTTTTGCTTCACGTTCTATTGTTGAAAGAATGGCAAACAGTGTATTTCGATAGTTTATTTCCCGTATTTTTATATACTCTAAGTCGGCTCTAAACTCTTTGTATAAGTCGCGACCTGTACCTGTCATTACTTGTTTTAACGCGCGTTTTTCTTTATCAGCTAGTGCTAGTTCAACAGTTTTAATTAATTCATCGGTTTTTTGCTCTACTAAAATAAGTAAAGCTGCAATTCTTTCTGTTTGTCCCGGTACTTCAGAACGTAATTGTCTGGTATTAGCTAGTTGTTCGTTTAGATTATTTAAGGCATCTTCATAAGGGGTTAAGTATTCTGGTATTTCAGTTAATAAATATCCACGTTGGCCTGTTTCAGCCATTAATACTAAGCTATGTAGATTGTCGATCTCTCCAATAATATCGCCGGTATTGTATAAACTACTTTGCGTATTAGATAAATCTTCAATGGTTTTTATCGCTAAATAAGCGTTGGTAATGATTACCATAACAACGATGCTTGAGATCAGTGCCCAATTAAATACCGTATTGTCGAAAAGTGTTTTAATTTTCATTTTTACTCACTTGCTGGCCCGTTAATAAAACCTGAAGTTTTCTGTTTGATTTTTGCGGTTAATAATTAATCATCATGAGAGAACTCAGCAATATCTTGTAAACGCTTGCTGCAATCTTGGCAAGCGTCAATTATTTTATTTACCGCGGCGATTGCTTTGTCTTTAGGCATATCGTTTTCGAGCACCATTTTTATTAATTCAGCCTGCATCGAAATTCTATTTAAAGGCGCACGAGTATCATGTATTAATTGATTAATATCGTTATTCTCTTGATTCATGTTATTGCCTTTTTTGAATGAGGTTGTAGCCACTGATTAAGATGTTAATCGGTAAAGTCACCGTATGCATGTAATCTGTTGTATAAGGTTTTGGTGCTAATACCCAGCATTTCAGCTGCTTGAGTTTTATTGCCATCAACTTTATTTAGCGTTACACGAATAAGCTCTTTTTCAAGTCCTTCAATGGTTTGGCCTGCCGAAATAGCAGATGAATTATTTGAGTTAGACGCGAATGGCGAGATAAAGCTACTGGGTAATTGCATCATTTTTGTTGTCGGATCACTCATAATAAATGCACGGTGTATTGCGTGTCTGAGCTCTCTAACATTACCTGGCCAAGGGTTATTTTTTAATATATCTAACTGTGCGGTTGTCCAAGCAAATTCGGCATCATTTTCATCGTTCAGCTGTTGTAAAAAAACTTCAGCAAGTAATGGAATGTCTTCTTTTCTTTCGCTTAATGATGGAATGCTAATGGGAAAAACAGCTAAACGATAATAAACATCTTCACGAATAACATTTCCTTCGGCTAGCTCAGCCATTGTTCTGTTGGTGGCAGAAACTACCCGGCAATTAACCTTGATTTCTTGGGTGCCGCCGACAGGTGTTACGCGTTTGTTTTCTAATGCGCGCAATAAGTTTGGTTGCATGTCGATTGGCATTTCGGTTATTTCATCAAGAAATAGTGTACCGTGACCAGCTCGAACAAATACGCCATCTTTGCGGGCAACAGCGCCAGTAAATGCGCCTTTTTCATGACCAAACAATTCACTGCTAATGAGATCTTTCGATATCGCACCACAATTAGTAGCAACGATGGGATCCGTTGCCCCCGTAGAAGCATGAATGGCATTGGCAACTACCTCCTTACCTACACCACTTTCCCCCATAAGCATAACGTTCGCCGAGGTTTTAGCTACTCGTTCAATCATGGTATAAAGCTCTTGCATAGGCTTTGACTCACCTACTAAGCAGCCAAAATGCAAGGTTGGCATTTTACGGTTGGCTTTTTTAGATTGTTTCGTTTTTCTATTGAGTGTTGCTTCAATATCTTCACGTTGCAGCGGTTTGACTATGTAGCTAACTTTGGGCCCACACAAACCGGCAAGCATGCCTTTAACTGAAGGGTGACCAGTTATAAGTGTGATATAAGGGCTGAGGTTATTTTTTTGCAAAAAATCTATTAGGTGTAAGCCGCTACCATCTGGCAACATGAAATCAAGCAAAACATGATCAAATTGCTGATTGGTTAGCCATTCCTCTGCTTCTTTTAAAGTCGATGCAACATAAACATCATGACCAATAAATTCGATTATCTGACATGCAACTTCTGTAAATTCTGCATCGTCATCCACCAAAAGCACTTGTAGCATATTAATTTCCTTTGAAAAGCATATCCGATATACGCTTTTTAATCATATATAGATCATAACAAAGAAGAGGTAGCATAATGAAGTTATTTACATTTTTGTCGTTTAATTGAATTTAGTTGTACAAATTTATTAGCTAAGCTTATGTGATTAATACACTTGATAAGCTTTGTAATTTGGGTGCAGCTCTAAATAATCACACCAAGTACTAAAGTTTTGATAGTTAAAACGTTTATCTGTTGCACTTATCCAACGCGATGAAGATTGCCCTTGTAATTGAAATTTTACTTTATGGCCATCAATAGCCACATAGCAGGCTAAAGGTTCAAAAGTTTCGTTTTTAATTTTTATACGTGCGAAACCATTTGAATCACCAAAACTAACGGTTACTTTAGGTAATGCCACAATAACTGGGCTAAAAGTCAGCATTACAATATAAAAATAAATTTTTATTCCCATAGTTTAACTCTTTGTTTTTAAATTATTTTAATTTCTTGTTTTTGACTGCCGCCAGAAAGTAATTAAAAATAACTGAAGATAATTTAATTATACCATTGAAACCTTCTTCGCGTGTCTCCATAACTATTATCACAACAAAACATGTGTCAAAAATGACAAAGATTAAAGACGCAGTAAAAAGAGACCCTATTCATGGCTAACATTACCCCGATTAAAAAAGAAACTCATCAGAATATTAAAATCGCTGCAAAACGTGATTTATCAAACGTATCAACTCAGCATATTGCGCCGATCACAGCACCTGAGTTTTCTCAAGCAGCCACGAGCTACCCAGTTGTAATTGTAAAAGATCAAGGAAGCGAGCGTTACCGTAGTGTTGTAATGCTAGGTTTAGAAGCTGGCGAAAATTTATATTACAAAGAAGATTCTTGGCAGGCAGTTTATGTGCCTCAAAGCATTTCAATGTCACCATTCTCTTTAGGATTAGACCCTGAAAAAGAAAAAACATTAACTGCTTGTATTGATTTAGACAGTAAATTTGTTGGTGAAGATAAAGAACATGAATTATTTGATGCTGAAGGTAACGACACTGAATTCTTGAAAGGCGTACAAGACTCTCTAGGTCGCTTATACGACAATGAAGTAATGAACGAAAAGTTCATTAAAGAATTAGTAGATAACGATTTATTACTAGAGCTTGAATTGAATGTAAACTTTGCTTCAGGCGAAACGAAAAAACTCGTTGGCCTATACAGCGTAGACGAAAAGAAAATTCAAGCATTAAGCGATGAGCAAGTTCTTGATTTCCATAAGCGTGGTTTATTTATTCCTATTCACGCAATGCTAGGCTCTGTTGGCCAAGTTAACCGTTTAGCACAGCTGCGTAATCAAAGTGAATCTCCAGCTAAAGTAAGCGCTATTCGTTTTTCACCGGTAACCGCCGAAGCAGAAAAATAATTTTGCGGTAAAAGGTTTATAGAAAAGGACTTGTTGGTCCTTTTTTTTTGCTTAAAATTTAACGTATTACAAAGATTAGTTTAATATTTAAACAAATTGGTATTAGTTGGTGAATCTATATTGAACGTCTGCTAGGATGATTTTAGCTGACGTTGTTTAATTGATATAGGGTTAGGGATTTATACCGTATGACTGTTCAGAAAAAATTACCAAGTGATATTGAAGAAAACATCCAAAATTTGGCGGGTGATATTTACCTGCAAATCGAAGATAAGATCACGGCACTATTAACGAGTTACAGTGAAAATATTGAAGTAACGCCTGAAGTGATCGCAGCACATCCGCATTATGCCGCCCTTGAAAAAGAACATCAGTCAGAACTATTATTGCTTTCGCAAAACCAAGAAGAAAAAAGTGCTGAACTGAAAAAATTAAAAGCTGAGCTAGAAGCGCAGCAAAGTAAGTTAGTAAAACTTCAAGAAGACCTTTCTAATGCAGAAAACCTGAACAATGCTAAGTTAACTGATTCTGAACAAGTTTTGAAAGAAAAGCTCACTGAAAATACACAGCTAGCGAAACAAGTTGCAACACTTAATAAAGAGAATACCGAGCAACAGCAAAAATTAGAATCATTAAATTTAACTGCTGAAAATACCACGCAATCACTAAATGAAATCGTTTTACAAAAAGACGCATTAGCCAAAAATGATAAAGCGAAAGCTGCAACACTCGCCGTTCAAAATCAGCAATACTCTGACTTACAGCTTAAGTTTGAACAGGTATCAAGCGAGCTAGAGTATTTAAAAGCAGAACAAGAGCAAAAATTACTTTCCAGTAATGAGCAATTAACCCATGAGCAACAACAAACAAATTTATTAAATGATCAAATAGCTGCTTTACAAGCAGAGCTTGAGAATAAACAAGTAAATAATGATAAGCAGCAAGCGGATATAACTCTAAAAGCACATGAAAATAATGATTTAAAGAAAAAAATTAACAGCCTTGAGCAAACCGTTAAACAAAATGAAAAAGCTGCGGGTGTTGCGAAACAGCAATATGAATTAGACAAAAAAGAGATTAATACTAGCTTGCTGAACGAACAACAAAAAAATGCCCAAGCATTAAAGTTGTCTTCAGATAATAATGAGCAAATAGTCAAAAAAATGCACGAGGTTGAACGAAGCAAGCAAGCTATTGAAAGTAAGCTTACTCAAGTAAACGAAGAACTAAGTTTGCAAAAAAATCAGCATCAGCAAGTTAAAGAAGCGGTAAAGTCGCTTGAGACGCAAGTTAAAAAAGAGCAAGCATTATCAGCCAAACTAAGTGATGAAAACTCACACTTAAAAACCACATTAGCAAAAACTGAGTCTGACCTAACTCATATCAAAGAGCAGCAAACTAAGAAAGTAACTGAGTTAACAAAAGCATTTGATAAAGCCGTGCTTGAGCAGGAAAGTTCGCAACAACTTATTACTCAATTAGAGCAAAAAAATACTGATAAATTAGAAAAGATTAACGAGCTGACTAGTCAAAATAAAAACGAGCAACTAAAACATAAGCTGTCGGTAGAAAAACAAGAAGAAAACCACAATAAAATGGTGACCGTGCATCAACGGGAATTAGCTAAACAGAATGAATTATATGTTGAGTTGCAGCGAAAAAGTGATACTGCATTAGCAGACTTGTCCTCACAGCTTGAAGAAAAAGTTAAGCGTGACACGCTTGAGTCAACTAAACTTGCAGAGATAGAGGTCTCTTATGCTAAGTCATTAGTAGATATAGCAAGTATCGAAAAAGATTTAGCTGAGAAACAGCGACAACTTACGGCGGTACAAACAGAGCTTGATGAAGACAGGAAAAAAACAGCAAATAACAGGCTTTTACATCAAGAAAATAAAGATAAACAAGAAGTAGAATATAATAAAGCGCGTGAAACAATAAAGTATCTTCGCGATGAAAATACTGAGTTAAATCGCAGATTAGATCAGCAAATTAGTGAACTTGAAGATAAGTTGACTGAGTATCGACTGCGCTTTGAGTATGCACAAAAAGAACTCACTAAAGTAAATAGGTAAGTAGCAGCGCACTGTTATTACCGTTATTTGCGAGTTATACCTAGCATTAATAGGCTTAGTCGTGCTGAGGTTAACACAAGCAAACAACTTACTTAAAAAGCGTGTTAATACTATTAATTACATACCGATGTAATTCGCATATTAATGTTGTATCGGTATATAATACTTTCCTTTTTATTCTAAATAACGAGACTCTACGTGGCGATTCACCTACCTTTTAATAAATTAAGTCAGTGGCAACAGGTGGCATTTTGTGCAGCGTTACTTGAGCGCATGATACCCAATTATCAAATGTTTTCAGAACATACAGAGTTTGGTAATTATAAGGTGTTAAGAAATCAATTAGACCTTGTTTGGCAATGGTTAGATAAAGCTAATCGCTGCAAGATTAATTACGATGCACAAATAGCGAAACTTGAAGAACAGGTACCAGATCCTGACCTTTTTGATTTTTTAGGCGTGTTTCCTGCCCTAGATAGCGCCATGGCGTTAATGTCTTTATTTCAAGCGATACAAGACCCTGAAGGTGATGGTTTTATCAATGTTAGCAAGCTTTCAGAAAACAGCGTTAGTTATTATGTTGAGCTAATTTTAGCCCAGGAAGTTGACGAAATTACGCCAGAAGAAGACGAAATAGTAATATCAGCGCAACAAATTTCAGCGCACCCTTTAATGCAATGGGAAATAGCGACGCAAAATGAATTATTTGATTTTTTAACCTCTGCGAGAGAAAACAAAGCCAGCTGTGTTAAAGCCAAAGTTCTGGTGTTAGAGGAAGGATTATCTAATTTAGGTATAGAAATAAACTTATAGATTAAGCTCAAACCTCGATGAGGTTGAGCCTATAAGAAGTTAAGGTAAAACGTTTTAATATTATGGATCGCTATGCCTGTTTTTAACTATCAAAGTATGACCATTATTCAGCGGCTGTTTTTGTTACGTACCGTTGCTATTGTTATTCAGCTACTCACTGTACTTGTTGTTTACTTTGTTATTTCATTACAAATAGCGTTGTTGCCTTTGTTGGCGGTCATTGCCGTTGAAGCCTTATTCCATATTTCAAGTATTGTTATTTTCAGGCGGCGCGATGCCGGTAATGTTGCCATAGTATTGCAACTTATTGCGGATGTGATTTTTTTAACGATTTTATTATCACTCAGTGGTGGAGCAAGTAATGCTTTTGTCTCACTGTTGTTGCTTCCAATCGTCATAGCAGCAGTTAGTTTACCAGCCAGTTATTTATTGTTTATTTCGCTTTCTGCTATTGCTTCATACAGTAGCCTACTGTTGTCATTACCTGAACACGCAATGCACCAAATGGATATGAATAATCATTTCATTGGAATGTGGGCAAACTTTTTGCTTTCAGTATTGGTGGTAACTTTTGTTGTTGGCGCTATGGCGCGTGTCATTACTAATAGAGAGCGCGCCATTGCACTACAACGTGAAGACCAGCTTAAAAGTGAACAATTATTAGCACTTGGTGTGGCATCGGCACAAGTAACACATCAAGTAGCAACACCACTCGCTAATATTCAACTTTTGTATGAAGAACTTGCTGAAGATTACCCTGAGCATGTTGCAATACGAGCTATGGCTCAGCCTCTTGCCGCGTGTACTGAACAATTAGGTTACTTTCGCACATTAGCCACCTCCATTCGTGAAAATAAAAAAATTCGAATATCTGTTGATGAGTTAATTGAACAACTGATTGATCAAGTCCACTTTCATTTTCCAGAACAAACATTGACACTTATCCAAACTGAAAAAATATACGCGACGATTGAATCTGACGCTATGTTGTTACCCGCATTACTCAACTTAATCCAAAATGCTACCCACGCAAATAAAGAAAATCAACAAAGAGAAATTACTCTTTCAGTTAGTCATCTAAATCAACAGCTTTTATTACAAATACGGGATTTTGGCTCAGGGATTGAAGCGAATATGAATAACGCCCAAAGAGCTTCGTTAGGCGAAAAAATTGTCTCTAGCGAATCGGGACTTGGTATGGCGGTATTTCTATCCAACTCAACCTTTCAACGTCTTGGCGGTAATTTACAATTAATCAACCATAACGAACAGGGCTGTATCGCGATAATTACATTACCTTTACGACTAGATAGTAAAGCTGAACAGCAATGAAAAAACTCCTTATTATTGAAGATGACGTTCCTTTCGCAGCCACGCTAGCTCGGCGCATGTCAAAGCATGGTTTTAGTTGTGAGCAAGTGCATCAAGCCAATAAAGCATTACATGCCTGTTTGCAGCAAAAGCCCGACTGTGTGCTGTTAGATATGAAGTTGGTATCTGACAATGGGTTAATGCTGATTAAACCTATTAGAGCCGCATTACCCAAGGTTAGGCTTGTTTTATTGACGGGTTTTGCAAGTGTAACCACTGCGGTTCAAGCTATGCGCCTTGGTGCTGACGATTATTTAGCAAAGCCGGTTAGTACCCAGATGTTATTAACGGCACTAGATTCTCCATTAACTAATCCTAAACAACCGCACAATGTTGCAGCATTAGATATTGATACTATGTCTGCTGAGCGTGTTGAATGGGAGCATATCAATCAGGTGCTGAGTAGTAATGCAGGTAATGTTTCAGCTACGGCTAGGCAGCTTGGTATGCATCGTCGAACTTTACAAAGAAAATTACAAAAAAAACCAGTATCAAAGTGATACTGGTATTAAATATTGATGACAGGGTGTAATCATCAACTTTTTTTAAAACTGATAATCGAGTGCAAAATATACATTACGGCCCATTGCAGTAAGTTTTTCCCCAACTTCAATATCACTGCCATTAGCGCGATTCACACCTGCTAAGTGATCATTGTAGTGTTTATCTAACAAATTATTTACGCCTAAACGTAACACAAAGCCACTACTAACAAAGTAATCTACTTGCCAATCAATAACAGCATAACCCGCAGATTTAATTTCATTGTTCAATACCGATACTTTATTTTGTGCGCTATATGCATGCAGTGCCAAGTTACTTTGCCAATTTTGATATTGGTAGTGTAAATTTATGCGAGTATTTAAGGGTGAGATTCGATATAAATTATCTTGAATATCATCACGCTTTCCACGTACATAACTCACCATACCAGAGAGCTTTAAATGTTGATTGAGTGGGTAATGCCAATTCATATCGGCGCCGTAAAGTGTAGCATCAATATTACTAAAACTTAGTGGGCTGCTATCTCCCATCATTCCTGCAACCATTTTTACACGCATGTCGGTGGATGGAGAGCCCTGAATATAGTCAGCTACTTTTTGATAGAACAGCTGTGGAGCAAGTGTTAATTTGTCGTTGTTATAAGAAAACCCAGCATTGAGTTGGTACGCCGTTTCAGGGTCTAAATTGATATTACCGACATAGGTTTTACCATCGGCTAAGCCTCCGGTTGCTTGCATAGGTACCCACAAATATCGCTCCTGATAACTTGGGGCTCGTTGCTTAATGGCTAAAGCGGCGTTTAACGATAAGGCTTTATTCCATTGATATTCACTATTTAATGCCAAATCAAACGTGGTATCAGATACGGCTCTATCAGTTGTATTGAACTCATCGCGTAAAGCGCTGATATTAGGGTTCATCATTGCCATTGAGTGCGATACTTTTCCGGCATCAGCACGGTTCTGCTTTAAGCGAAAGCCGATGGTATGCGAAAAGCTATCATTAGTTGGACTCCATTCTAAAAATAGAGAGTTCCGTTGGTCTTTAACATTATTAAAATTTTCAATGTTAAACATGGCGTTTTCAGGATTGGTGATCTCTGAATTATGTTTAGCACTGTAGCCTTCTAAGCCAAGTAACCAATCGCTGTTATTTAACGAAAACTTATAGTCGCTAGTTTGAGCTGTTGCGGTATTATAGCGATACATGGTGGGATTCATGCTAAGACGCTGGCTGAAGTTATCCATGCCGTGACTGGCGTCTTGGTAGCCTAATTGCCATTTAAATTGCCATTCATGAAGCGTTATTGCGCCATCAAGGTTATATCGGTCAGAATCTATATAATCAATATCCATTGGCAAAGCGGGCGTACCCGAGTTAAGCGTTTCTGCATGGTGCCATGTTGCACCAATATCCCAATGTTGGGCAAGGTGGCGTATATCGATACCGTACTGTTGTTTATCGTACTGTGTTGAAGTAATGGTATTACCATCACCATCTTGATAGTCATCACCGTTTTGGTCGGTTAAATAGAGTAAAACGGCGCTATTTTCATTACTGATGTTAACATCGCCGGCCAATGTTGTGGCTTCATTAATGTCATTGTAACTTAAGGCTATATCGCCGCTAAGGTTGGCAGCTTTATCAACCTCGGCCTTTTTTAAGTTAACCAACACTGCGCCACCAATAGTATCAATACCTGCGCTTATCGGGGCTATACCGCGATAAACGGCGACTGACTCCACTATAATCGGATTAATATAGGTTAGTGGAGCGTCCATCGCATTTGGTCCTGCGCCAATAATTTTTTGTCCACCTATGTTTTTCGATACTCGATCGCCAAACATGCCACGATATTGTGCAATGCCAGTAATGGGACCATTTTTATTGATATTTGCCCCAGGTACGGTTTTAAGCCAATCGGCGACATCGGGCATAACTAAATTACCTTCAGCAAATGCAGTATCCGACAGGCTTAACTTTGGCGCTTTAATCGTAATAACATCGATATTGTTTTTGTGCTGTTCTTCAGCCAGCGCAGTGGTGGTTATTACTGAAAAAATAATGGTAAGGCTTTGAGAGATTTTAGTTATTTTCATTACGACATTCCGAAAAATAAGTAGCATTAGCTAATAAAACGATTTTTACTGATGTAATGACTAAAAACAAAAGGAGTTAAGCAGAGTGCGACATTATGTCGCAGGGGAAGTTAATATAGTTCATGTTTAAAATTTTATATTGAGTCTGTCAGTAATTAAAATAATAAAATGATGGTCTTAGCTTTGAATAAATTTTTGCATAAATAAAAATCAAATCAAATCAAATCATCATAGTTTAGTTTTTCTATCGTTTATGGCTCTTTTTAAAGGTTACACCGTACTAAAGTTATTAGTGCTTATGCTCATTATTAGTTTAATAAACTTACCGTGTATAATCGTTAAATCTGCCTCAACTGTGGAGACATTAATTAAATAATGCGATTAAGCAACTGAAAAATTTGCATTGTTATAACGATCATATATTCTGTTTTTCACTATTTTGGTTGCTTTGCGCCAAGCTCATTTTAAAAAGGTATACTCATTGTTTTTTGAAGGTTCAGAGAAAAAAGCTGAAATTATTGTCGATGCAAAGCAAATTTCTTTAATGAATGACCTTGCCGATAGTTTTTGGCAAACGCTTGTACAATGTTGCAATGCCCACATACTATCTATGATTAAAAATGATGATTGCAAAGCGTTCTTGTTATCTGAGTCGAGCCTATTTATTTGGCACGACCGCTTATTAATTATTACTTGTGGAAATACCCGTTTGGTGCACTCAGTTGAATATTTTATTCAGCAAATTGGCATGGCGAAAATTAAACAAATATCCTATCAAAGGAAAAATGAGTATTTTGCTCATGCTCAACTAAGCAGCTTTGGCGATGATATTGCTTTACTTGGCCAATATACTAATGGGAAGGCATTTAGGTTTGGCGAATTAGACGGTCATCATAATTATATATTTCATCAAGAGAATGATTTTCAAGCCAGTAAAGCAGATAAATCGTACGAGCTTATCGCTTATCAAATTTGTCCAAAAGTTTCTGAAAAGCTTACAAATGTTGGACTAAGCGGGAAAGAAGTTAGAGAGTTTTTACAGCTAGATAGACTGTTAGCGGGCTTTATATTTGATGATTTTGTTTTTGAACCTTTTGGTTACTCTATTAATGCTATCAAAGGTAAACAGTTTTTAACCATTCATATAACGCCGCAAGCGAGCAGCAGCTATGTCAGTATCCAAGCTAATATTAACTTGATTGCACTTGCACCAGATTTTTTACGTATTTTAGCGCCAAAATCAATTGATCTCTTGAGTGTTAACGAAGAGGCTTTTAATCAATTAACTCAGCAGTACCTGCCCAAAGAATATATCAGTAAATCATTGTTTCAAAAAAAATTAAGTAATAATAATTTGGTTAGTTTTGCGAACTATATTTTACCGCAAACCGTATTTAGTGACGCCGAATCGCTTGATGTTAACGATGCAAGCCATGCGCTTTAATGTTTTACTTTTGCGAGGTATTACGTATTAATATCTAAAATTAGCGGAACAGCCCTCTTTTAATAATGAAATTAACATAGATCAAGGAAGTTAGATGAAATTAAGCTTTATCGGTTTTTATATAGGTTTAGTGGCTTTGTCGACTGTGCATCAACTTCATGCGCAAAGTGTTGATACGCAAGCCGTGAGTGATAGCAGCAAAGTTGAACGTATTGAGTTGTCTATCAAAAAAGCGATGGCAGCTTTTCAAGTGCCAGGGGTTGCTGTAGCCATTATTAAAGATAATGAAGTGGTGTTAAGTAAAGGCTTTGGCGTACTTAAGCATGATGGCAGTGAAAAGGTAAATGCTGATACCTTATTCGGTATAGCGTCAAACACCAAAGCGATGACCGCGGCGTTGTTGGCTGGTTTAGTCGACGAAGGCAAACTGACCTGGCAAACAAAAGTTATTGATATTATTCCAGAGTTTCAATTACCTAATGCTTACGTTACGCGCGAGTTTACAATTATCGATTTACTGTCACATAACAGTGGCTTAGGTTTAGGTGCAGGCGACTTAATGATTTGGCCTGAAACAACACTGACTAATCAAGATATTATTAAAGGTTTAAAATATTTACCGCAAGTGTCTAGTTTTCGAAGTGAGTTTGCTTACGATAACTTAATGTATGTTATTGCTGGAGAAATCATAAAAAAGCTTACTGGACAGCCTTGGCAAGAGGTAATTCAAAAACGTATTTTTGATCCCTTAGGAATGAAAAATACCCGGGCTAAATTCTCTCTCATTGCCAAAAACAATAAAAATGTTGCCCGAGCTCATGTGCCATTAAACGACGAGTTACAAGTTGTTGGTGGTAACTTTCTAGAAAAATTCTCCTCTGCCGGCTCTGTCGCATCAAGCGTTAATGACATGTCGTTATGGCTTAAAGCGCAACTTAATAACGGACAATACGGTGTTGACGGCGATAAAGTGTTAAGACTTTTTAGTAAAGAGCAAAGCCAAGCAATGTGGCAAGCACGCACATTATTACCTGTATCAGAACAGGCAACTGAGCAAGATAAAACCCATTTTTATGCTTACGCCTTAGGCTGGTTTGTTAAAGACTATCACGGTGTAAAAGTAGTGCGCCATACAGGTGGGATTTTAGGTATGGTGTCAAAAGTAGTGATGGTGCCAGAAGAGAACTTAGCGATGGTTATTTTAACTAATCAACAATCAGGCTTTGCTTTTAATGCGTTATCTCAACAAATTTTAACTGAATATTTAGAACTGCCTGAAAAAGATTGGGTTGAGCATTATGCGCAATTACAACAAGAAAAAAATATCAACAAAAATGAAGAGTTAGAGAAAGTTGCGGCTAATATTAAAAAACACTCATCTCCATCACTGCCATTGACTAATTATGCTCAAAGCTATGAAGATAATTGGTATGGTGAAGTTTCAATTAGCTTATTAAATAATGATTTAAAAATGCAGTTTGCTAACACACCCGCACTGCATGGTACGTTAGTGCATTATCAGCATAATACTTTTATTGTGCGCTGGGACGATCGAACTTTAGAAGCTGATGCTTATGTAAATTTTAATTTAAATCCAGATGGCACTATTAAATATGTCACCATGAAGGCAGTTTCAATGGCAACAGACTTTAGTTTTGATTTTCATGATTTAAAGTTAAAGCCTAAGCTATAAGGTCTTGAATTTAAATTATTAATTTGGAATAAAAAGTAGGGTCAGATACACATTAAAGCTTTAATGTGTATCTGACCCTACTTTTATTTTTTAATTGGCGTTGTTTTGATTTTGATAAAGTCGGTATACCACTTGGCCGGCTACTTTTTCTTTCAGCAGTTGCCAATGGCTTGGCATAACTTGAGTATTGTTGTCGGTTTCCATTTCTACATAAATTAAGGCGTCATCTGTTAAGCTTTTTTCATTTAACAATTGTGCGGTTTGTTGCGCTAAATTTTTTCTAAATGGCGGGTCAATAAATACTAATGAAAAACGTTGTTGATTATTTTGTAAAAAATCTAAGGCATTTTGTTGAATAACTTGAGTCTTATCTGCTTTAAGTAATGCTTTATTGGCTTTTAATTGCTGCACAGCAAGTTTATTCAACTCAATTAAAGTTACCGTGCTGGCGCCACGAGACATGGCTTCAAAACCTAAACTTCCAGAGCCTGCAAAACAATCTAAACAATGTGCGTCTTGAATATAGGGCATTAACCAATTAAAAACGGTTTCTTTAACTCGGTCAGTGGTTGGGCGTAAACCATCGGCCATTAATACCGGTAATTTTCGACCACGAAATTGCCCTGCAATAATGCGAATTTGCCCTTTAGTGGCATTTTTATCATTTTGTTTTTTGACTTTGCTCATAACTTAAACAGCTTTTGTTTTTTGTCGGCAGGTTAGGTGATACTATATTGGCAATTTTATCCTTGTTTACTTGCGAATACCAATTTGATCTCAAGAATTATTCTCGTTATAAAGAATTCTAGTCAAATGATTTTAGTAGTAAACTTATACATCCAACTTATATTGTAAATACATTTATGTCGAAGAAAAAAGGTATGTTTTCCTGGTTAGGTCTGGGTAAGAAAGCACAAGAAGATGAAACTCCTGCCGTTGAGGAAGTTGTTAAACAATCCGCAGAGGTTGTTGAGCAAGCTACTGATACAAAAGAGGATTTAACGGAAGCCTCTATTGTTGAAGAAGAGCCAGTTGCTGTATTTAGCCCACCGCCAGTAGCAGAAGTTGTTGCAATTGATGGGGCTATTATTGAAGAATTTCATGCAGAGCCAGAGCCAGAGCCAGAGCCAGAGCCAGAGCCAGAGCCAGAGCCAGAGCCAGAGCC